>Ga0180217_1000056_pt1 | contig 244845 bp, 104 predicted proteins | sample eDN3rd37CBELigOP_FD_128521 | JGI IMG/M metagenome (GOLD analysis project Ga0180217, IMG submission 128521) | Enriched Organic Plus compost microbial communities from Emeryville, California, USA - eDNA 3rd pass 37_C BE-Lig OP (version 2) (version 2) ... | reverse complement strand
TGTTTGGGCCCCGTTCTCACCTCCCCCCCCCCCCCCCCCCTGCTGCAAACGATCCCACTCAACTCTAGATGATGACCAAGAAGATCGGTGAGCGCGACAGCACAGAAGAGCTGATGAACACATTCCGTTTGTTTGACACGGAGGGCACTGGCAAGATCACTTTCAACACACTCAAGCGTGTTGCACGCGAAATCGGTGAAAACATCACCGACGAAGAGCTCATGGAGATGATTCGTGAGGCTGACACCGACAATGATGACCAGGTCACAGAAAGCGACTTCCTTCGCGTCATGCAGAAGAGCGGTCGATAAACATGCCATCATCGTCATCGCCGCGTACTTATGCGGCTGCTACATTCTCTCGTTTCATTACAGGCCAGGCCTTACATACCAATGTCCATAGTTTATTTCCACAACCGAATCACGCATGCCATGTTGGATTCTGATTGGATCGATTCAACATTTAGTGCTTAGTCAATGTTCAGTTCACACCACGTGAACAACACGAATAAATACAAAATCAAAAGAGTTCTAACTTCCGTCTGGAGTCGGTCGCAGGTCGGGCAGTATTCTCCCTTAACGGTTGCGCGCATTAGCTGAAGCCAATCGGGCCTGTTGGATAACCGCATTGACATTATTATCTGTTTCTGAAGCGAACCCCCCCATACCAGCGGCGGGGAAATAACTCGACTGAGTTTTCTGTGCGAATTGCTGCTGGTGCTGGCGAAGAACTGAGCCCAATCGGTTCATTGAGGGGGACTCCGCGACATAAGCTGCTCCATGAGCATTCGCATGGAAATCTGTGTTGGACCCTGTGTAGGAACCAATGATGGACGTATCCTGGTCCACATTCGAGCTTTCACCATCATGATGGTGGTGGTAGTTCGCTGCCGGAGGAGCATACTGACCTGGAATCTGAGGGGGAAGGCTGTAACTACTATCATCATCATCCTCCTCGTTATCCTCGGTCATAAATGCCGTGGCACGCTCATCAGCTTTGTCGCTTCGTATCGTTCGAGGCGGCAGGATACGCTGCTGTGAGAAGGATCCACGTCGAGACTGCTCGGCAGGTTCCTCAACAATCGTATTAAAGTCCACCGTGGTGTTACGAGCAACACGGATGCGCCGTTGTTGGTTAAAGTTATTGCGAATCATGAGGATCGTCCTGGAAACCTGGAGAACACATCGCACGATTCCTAGAATGGCACCAGCTAGGGCACTCGCAGGAAGTACACTTGATAAGATAAGCATGATGATACATGCAATCAACACGACCGTGTCAATGATATTGAACCACCTGCGGAAATAGCCCGTCGTGGCAATAATGCGAAGAGATGCTTCTACAACCATGGCACTTGTCACGCCCACATCAAGCCACAGCGCCCAACGTGGGTGGTTGTTGTGGTCATTCACCTCTTTGATTCCGAATACCATCAGTACAACCTGGGCGACGATTAGAATGGTATAGAACACCAAATAGGCATTGGAGAAAATAACCTGGTTAGATACGTATCGCAACCGTTCAACACACGTACTCGAGTCTCCAATGGTGATGATGTCTCCATCATCTCCCCAGTAATCAGGCTCAGGCAAGTCGTGGGTATGATAAAAGCTCGATGACGAGCTAGCGGCTAGCAGGGTGGTGGATGAATCACTCACCGAATCAGGTAAATCGAATCGTGCACTTGACTGATGTTGCTGGATGCCCGGACTGGATAACAAACGCGGGGTTGCGAGAGGCTGACTTGGGGCAGGCGTGATGGTGCTGGTCGTAGCAAGCCGTTGAACCGCAGACACAATGGCCGTTTCAGCCTTCTGATCACCCGGTGATCTCAGAATTACTGGAGAAGGAGGCTCTTGATCTGAGGTAGACCTTGTGATAGGTGGTGGCATTGGCGAAAGGGTTACTGGGGTGGGGTCTGCGGCGTTCGCGCCTGCAAGCCGCTTTGCTTCTTCCCGCGACACGTTCTCGAAATAACCACTCGGGTCGGATGGCGGGACAATGAGCGGAGGAGGAAAATTTGTCGGCGTCGAGGCACTAGCATCTGCAAAAACAGAAGGAGAGGCTGGCGCTAGAACATCACTTGATGATTGTCCACGACTATACATACCAGTCATAAGAGGCGGGGCCATAATGCGTGGGGTTCCAACAGTAGAGAGCGGTGTGGCGCGCGGAGTACCAACGCCAGATTCACCTTCATGAGAAACCATGGACGGGGACGCGGACGACTCGAGTGGCGCGGGTTGCGCGGATGGAGATTTGGACTGGTTCGGGTCCACTGAGAGTTGCAAATCGAGTTGAGGTGCTGACTCCATGGGTTCAGTTAGGGGAATAATGATTGTGTTTGGCAGATCCTCAGTCTGGAAGTTCGCCTCATTTGGCAAGGAATCAAACATTGACTCGAACTCCTCGGCAGTTTGGGTCTGCTGGGTCGTGATCGAAATAACCTTTTCTTCATGTAAAGGCTCCAACGGCGGTTGGGCTAGTAGGCTTGGTGAGCTGTTTTCCTCTTTACCTTCAGAGTCGTCGGAATTTCTAGCGTAATTCAGGCGAAGGGTTGCACTCTCGGAGGGGGCAATTGAGGTTGTCTCGTCGAGGTCCATGCCGGGCTTTCGCCCAACCAGCGAGAACCTATCGGGTGGGGTTAGCAATGCCGCTGCCGCTGAGAGCCGTTCCTCTTGCCCTTCGTTTCGACTGGTATACGTAAAATCGGGGGTTTTGGATGACTGCTTCGAAAGCTCCCCAGCGACTTCATTCTGAATCGCATCATGTCCGAGGATACGAATACGCTGACCCATTTCACTTGGTCCACTTTGCCCACCATCGCTTTCAAACTCAGGATCATAGATTTCTTCGTCCTCCAGTTCGTCGTCGTAATAGTCTTCTTCTGTCAACCCATCCCCTGTTACGACGTTGATCCCAGGGCTTTTCTCAGGCCTTTGGGAAAGGCTCGTTCCTCGTCGCCGCGTCGGGGTTGCCAGACCAGCTGATGTGTTGCCTCGTTCGCGCGCAAGGGCAAGCTCCGAGGCGACATCAAACGGATTTTCGGGCCTTGAGAATGATTGCGAAGATGCCAACCCTCCTCGAGAGCTTAGCTTGCTTGGGGTTTTCGAAGCCCCTTTAGCCTTGGGTTTCTTCTTTCCATCGCCTTCGAGCTTGCTCCCTGATGAAGAGCCTGCTTGAGGTGTGGATTCCGGTCCGGAGTCCATGATGTTTTCACTCTCTGGCACATGAATATGTGGGAGGTGCTGTCCGGCAGCACGTGCGTTGGCATTGTTTCTAACATCCAATGCTCTCATGAAGGCCGCGGCATTAGATTGCGTCATGGTACTTCCAGCCTCCGAGGCAATGTCATCTGCACGACGGATCTGAATGTGGGATGAGGTGGTGGACGCAGTTTCCGCATCTGCATGGTCTTGGTAAAGGTATCCCGTGTTGACTCGGAACTCGCGTACATCAGCAATGAGGTCACCTAATGTGTCCTCGGCCTCATCCAGGCTCGGAGAGGGTGCGGTCTTTTGCTGCGGCTCTTGTGACTCTTGCAGCTTTTCACTGCCACCATCGGGAACTTGGCTTGCCATCCGATCTTCTGTGTGACCGACGCTCCGATGCAGCGTAACGCTAGTTCCCTTCTCTTGTAGTACTTCTAGGATACTTGCTTTGGTAGCAGATGAAGAGCTTTGGTCTTGTCTGCGACGACCACCACCAAGCTGTGGTAGAGTCTGAGGATAGGCTTCTGACAGACTAGAGTTGCTCGTCTCACTGGAGATGACTTTGCGACGGGTTCGGCTACTACTACTACTGCTACTCACACTCCGGGATCGTGGGTTGACGAGGTCACGCTCACTGGAGATTCCTGTAGTAGATGCCGTGACTGCTTCCGCTTCTGAAGACCCGGTTGCGGCGGTAAGCAGGTGATTGAATTGCTTGCTTACGAGTGATGTTGCGGATTCGACGATGCTCCACGCAGCTTCGGAGAGTGAAGGCTGAAGGCTATGCGCCGAGTATGCGCGGGTGCGTCGTTCGTGGTCTTTACATAGTGATATACGAAGGCAGGACGAGCAAGACAAGGTCGCAGTCCAGTTTGGTGTCAACGGGTGAGCGAAGAACGAAACGCAAAGTGTCTCGGAGGCGAATTTCGGTCGTTGATTGGGGAAGGATCGGGGGTTTCAGAAGGTTCAGACGGTGTGAATACAGTCAAACAAGCTTGCACATAGCAACGTACCCTGTAGTTTACGCTCAAGCTCAGTATCGCGACGAGTACTCGCGGTGCCCTGTGAGTTGAGAAGCAGAGGAGTGGCTTCGCTGACGTTTCCGCCACTTTTGCGGGGTATGGGGTGGGAGGTCGACGTGGTGTGCGAAAGCAATGGGTAATAGATAGATCTCTATGTCTATCTATCTATACCACAACTCCAAAACCTGCTCCAACCGACGGGATTTAATGGTTTTCCAATCTCTCCCCTATGTGCTATTCGCCCTAGAAACCGGGCCAGGACGGATGCGGAGCCACAGCCTTTGGGCTCAAATCCGGGCCAGGACGGGTAGGGGCCTCGTAGTAACGGATTTCCTCAACATTAAGGACGCTAATTCGCCGTGGGTGCTGCGTGGTTTGAAAGAGAAACTGCGTGGGGACGATATTATCATCGGGACCAACCGGAATAACCTGCGCAAAGGATGCGCTGTAAGGTTGAACACCTCCATATCTACCGTACTTGGGCTGCAATTGGAATTCAAACTCGTCTCGGCGTGTTTGCCACCATATGACACGCGGATCACCGAGTTTCCCTCGCGGCACTCGGTTGCTGCGTGTATCCCATTGATTGTGGCCACCTCACACAGTGTCGGTAATGGTGATCCTCGTGCTCGCCAGAGAGAGTCGGTTTGTCAGCGGGCTGAATAACACAGGAAACAGGGTACAAGTCGTCACGCTCCTGGCACGGGGGGTGAGACCAGGAGTTTCTTGAGAGTCCGAGACCGCAAACTAAGCGACGACGCATCTGGCCACGACCAGGTTGTATCTTACCTCCTGCGCGTGTCATTCTTTGCTCTTACTATAGGCCTCTAGCCGCTTTCTTGCATCTTCTTCTCCTTCTCTCTTCTCATTCTCCTTTCACCTAGCTGATCACATCCGTATTGTGCCAAGCTAAGCGCTTGCTCTTGACATCACGGCAACCTTATGGATACGAGTGGTCTGGCGAATCCCGCCATGCGATACCGCAACACGCGGGGAAGCGTTGGAGTTCCAGGAGGCAGAGGCGTTGCTGCAGATGAATCGAGCCAGCTCACGCCAGCCGCGGCTTTTGATGATGACGACCTTACCGACGATCTGACACACACACCTGCTACTGACAACACACATGGCGACCACGATGACGACGGAAATGACAGTGGGAACTTAAGCAATGATGAGGATGACGAAAACGCAGAATTTGATGGCACCCTGATTGACAAGAGCGAGCGTGACCGATGGTCGGCGCCACGCAAGGTAATCAACGAGGCTATGATCCGCAAGGCTGTTGTTGACGAATTGGCCACCCATTACGACGACCCAGACGATATTCCGAAACCCGAAGAGATCCAGCTCGAGGAGGTAACAACGCTTGTGCTGTCGTTCATGTCAATTGACCGTATCAACAATTTGGTCGGCTTTGAAAACCTCATCAAGTTGCAGCTCGATAACAACTGCATCACCAAGATCGAAAATTTGGATCATTTGGTCAATCTGGAGTGGCTTGACTTGTCATTCAACATGATCACTGTGATCGAAGGCTTGGATAATTTGACCAAGCTGACTGATCTCAGCCTGTACAGTAATCGAATTGAACGCATCGGCAATGGGCTGAACAACCTGGTTAATCTTGAGTGCCTGTCACTTGGTCACAACTTGCTCTCGGACACATCAGAATTGGCCGTGCTACGCCGCTTCAAGAGGCTCCGAATGATTACACTAAAGGAGAACCAATTCCCAGCTGACGAAGAATACCGCAACCTCGCACTTGCGCATGCCACGGAACTTAGATACATTGACTACGAACCCGTCGATGCTGCCAAGGCGTCTGAGGCCAAGAAAATGGAAATCAACATTGAGTACGAGAAGCGCGAAGAATCGGAGCAGAAGGCGCTCGAGGCGATGAAGGCCCAGCTCGAGGAACGTAAACGCATGCAGGAAGCTGGACTCGAGCCCTTGCTTGATTTGGGTGCTCGACTTGTCGAGAAGGATGAACTACACGCTCGCTTGATCGATGATCCCGCTTATCGCGAGGCTTGGGATCAGTACATGATCAAATTTGAGTCTGTCGTAGCGGAGGAACGCAAGCAGTTTTACAAGCGTTATCTCATCCGGAAGGCTGCTGAGGCAACGTTCCAGAATGCACTGAAGAAGGTGATTGACGGTAAGGAAGAGGAGCTCATGAACCTGATTGAGACCTTCAACCACAGGTATAAGCTCTCCATCCGTTCAAGACAACCCGAAGTGATCGAGGCATGCATGCAGTCTGTGACTGAACTATCAGACTCATTGTTGGAACTTGAGACGCTCTCGCTTAAGCAGGCTCGCAAGCTCATGGAAGAGTACATGGAAAGCTGCAGAAAGGAATCTCAGGACTGGACGCAGACGCTCAATGCACTGTCAAGGCGGTTGGTAGACCTTGACGCAGAATTCACTGCTCAAATTAGACGACAAATCACAGCGGCAACGTCGGCCGCAGAAGGTGAAGAGGACGCTGGCGATGAGAAGGAGGGTGATGCCGCAGATGCCATTGAGCCAAATGTCGTAGATAGTATGGACGGTAGTAAGCGACGCCAGCGACCCGACGCCGCTACCATGGCAGACAACAACGCTGGACTGAATATGGGCTTGCAGGGCGAGCGAGAGAGCTACACCACGCTTGTCACCAACGCGCATGATGCACATATTATGGTAATTGATCGAACTGAAGGTATTCTGTCGGATGGTGAAGCTTCACGACATGCAGCTCAGATGGAACAACTCGTTCGTCGCGAGCAGACTCGAAGAAGACAGCGTGTTATGGAGATCTACACACTGTGCGAACGCTACATGACGTCACTGGCGAAGGAACTCGAAGCAGCTAAGGCTGAACGCTCAGCGTCAGCTACCAGTGGCGCTTTGGCCGAGCCTAGCACGCGATAAGACAAAGAGACAATCGCACACAACAATAAACATCACCTCGCAAATTGAATGAGGAATTAACATGCTAGCTCACTGCTGCCGATGAGCCGAATTGTGCGCGCGGAGGAGACGTTCAAGAATTGAAACACAGATGGGTCGATGTGTATTGGTGTTTCACTGAGCTTTCGAGTAGCAGTATCGAATGTAGCTGGACTTGTCTTGCCAACGACAAGAACATAACCAATGGGAGAGACAATAATGAGCAGGATAATAAAAAAAAAAAAAAAACTATGCGAAACTCGATAGGGAGAGGAGTGTTGAATGATGGTTGAGCGACGATGTGAATCGAACGGAAGCGATGGAGACACATGTGGTCGCAGTGGGAGAGACGTTGAGGCTTTGGTCGAAGTGTGTTAATTTGAGAACACTAAATGCAAACCTGAGACGAGCATCTACAACTTAGCTTATCTAGCTTTGTGGATCAAGAGAAAGCGTTGATTCAGAAGGAGAGCACGTATCAGACCTCGCCGAAGATACATATTTATAACACCAAGCATCTTGCAACAGCGTGGGCAGCACTTCCTTTCGCACTTAGTTACCTAAATGCGTTTGCAGTACATGCTACCCTGGCTATTCCGCTTAACGGCGGCGACGGCGACGGTTGCCCTTTCTGTTGTCATCGTCGTCGCTGAGGCAGAGAGCGCAGACCATCAGGCAGAGGCAGCACAACAGTGCGCAGCAGCCGGCATCCTCATCCTCCTCATCGTCCTTCTTGCCTTCACCCTCCTTCTTGCCATCGGTGGTTTGTTCTGCAGTGTCCTTGGTAGGAGAAGCAGCTGCAGTCGAGGGGTGACCAGCACCCGAGGCGGGGTGACCAGGCGAGGGAATGGGAGCCAACTGGACGTCGCCAGGAGCCTGGCCCGCCGGAGTGTTCTGGTAAGGGGGAGGCGAGGGGGACTGCTGGGGGTATGGAGCAGGCGCAGGAGAGGGCTGAGCGTATGGAGCAGGTGCAGGCTGACCGTATGGAGCAGGCGCGGGCTGGCCATAGGGTGCAGGCGCAGGCTGGCCATAGGGCGCAGGTGCAGGCTGGCCATAGGGTGCAGGTGCAGGCTGGCCATAGGGTGCTGGGGCAGGCTGACCATAGGGTGCAGGAGCAGGCTGGCCGTAAGGAGCAGGTGCTGGCTGGCCGTAAGGGGCAGGAGCGGACTGATCGTATGCCTAGAAAATGGGAACAACATGTCAAAAAGTGTCAGTATGACTCCAGTTCCACGGGCAATTCGGCTTGTCTCAGCGTCAAGAGCCTCAGAAACGTTGTCGTGTAAGGTAACGTCTCTTTTCAAAGAATAAAAAACGGGGTGAAACTACGTACGGGCTGAGGAGGGTAGCCTTGAGGGTAGCTCATCGTGTTGGAGTGCCTATACTGGAGTGAAATAAGCGGCTAAGCATTGAGTGCACTGCCCTGCACTTGAGATACACTCGATTTATTTTGTCGTTTTTGAACATGTGGTTCGTTACTTTTCTTCTGGCTCTTGGTTGGAATCTCCTGCCTTTCGCTTTGTTTTCGCTGTACCGGGCGAGAGGTCCGGTGCATCAGCGGGGCTTTCCTACCTTCCATCGTCGTACCCAGCCGGTACCGACGCGGTATAGACACTACCTTGTTGCTTCCTTGCCAGAACACGCATATTCGTGCTCTCGAGGCGAAAGAATTTGTACCATCGGCACGCGTGTCCCCAGGATACCCCTGCTTGGGCGGGGCGAGGGGGCAAGACCCAGCATGTGCTCTGCTCGCTTCCACTGCTGTGAGTAATCGTGAGGGGTATCTGGCCATCCAGTCCCCGCGCCTGCGCTGTGCCACAGGTGCCTCGGGGCCTCTAGGAGAGCCTGAGTCAGCACTGAGAGAGTATTACTTGATAATTGAATTCTCCGCACGTGGTGGTTACGTGGTGTATTTAAGCATATCAATTGGTGTTATACACGTGTCTACATCAATTGAACCGGGCCACGCCCCCACTCAATCCACTGCGTGGCACGGATTCATACCCCTAGATCTACCCATTTCACATCCAATCATCGTGTGCTGAGGTGTTTTCCGCGCCTTTTGCGCGCTGCAAGCCTCGCTGAGCCCTGGTCATGACGCTCAAGCGGTACGTCCTCGCGTCCGCTGCCTCGGCACTGGCGATCACGTGCTACGCCACGTACCTCTTCAACGATCTCTTCCCCGTCTTGACGTTCCTGACTCGAAACCTCGTGGCGCGGCTGATCCTGGGTAACTTCATCTGCGCTACGGTGATTGCCCTGTGTCATGTGCTCCAGCTCTGGGTGCTGGGTACGCTGACTCCAGACGAAATCCGTGATATCCAAACGCATCTGAAAGTTACACTGATAGAATGTTTCATTGTTATGGGCGCCATGCTGAAAACTTTCGACTCGATCGCGCTGGCACAGATGGGTGGCATACTGATCCTTCGGGTTGTGCACTATATCATCGACTCGCGGGTTGACGGCATCCTACAGGATCTTACCGCACAGGGACGAAGGCGCGCACGCAAGCTTTTGTACTTTACCTTGGCCATCCTTGCACTGGATGCCTACTGTGCGATTGAGTTGTACTACCTCCTCTCACCTAACTTCGAGCTGTACAACCTGATCAAACCCAGCGAGCCCTTCCTCAAGGAGCTCAAGAAGCCACAGGGCTTCCTGTTTACTGAGGTCGCGCATCTCCTCATCAACTGTGTCCAGAGCCTACTCAAGTACTGCGTGTACACCTACGAGATCTACACCGACTTCGCTTTCCCGACCAAGCCCGTTTGGATGTTCTTCATCGAGGCGACTCACGAGGTGCTTCGTATCGGCCTCTACATCCTGTTTACACGTACGAGACAGTGGCTCTTCTTCCACATTCGTGAGCTTATGCATGACGCTATGTCGCTTAAGGATCGTGTGATTCAGTTTGCTAACTACATTCGCATTTCACGCAATTTGCAGACGAAATTCCCTGACGCCACACCCGAGCAGCTCAATGCAAGCGAGGGCGCGAAGGTCTGCATTATTTGCCGAGAGGATATGGACGCGGCCAAGCGTTTGCCTTGCGGTCATATGTTCCACCTGCAATGCCTCCACTCGTGGTTCGCTCGTGATCTCAAGTGCCCCACTTGCTTGGCATCAGTCGAAAGTGTGCTGCTTTCCACAGGCGCGACAAGCACGGGAGCCGCTGAACACGCTGACGCCAATCCCAATGCGAATGCGAATGCGGATGCGAATGCCGATCCTAACGCCAATGTCAATGCCAATGTTGACGCTAATGAAAACGCTGGTCAACAGACTCAGGCACCCCAGGCTGGAGGAGAAACGCCTAGGGCTCAGTCTCAGCAGCTACTTCAGCAAGACCGGCCAATTGACGCAACAGCAAACGTCCCAGCCACCGAAATTCTCCGGCGCACACTGGCTACGACGTCCGCAGAGCGCAACGAGTTGGGCTCCGAAGCGCCACCGACGACTGTCCCATCCACTGCTCCCCAGCCAACATCACCAACAAGCCCTCATTCTGCAGCTTCATCTTCCTCATCAACGACAACTACCACAGCATCCTATCCTGCGGTGGTGCCTTCACCTCCCGGGCAGCCAGCCACTACTTCTAGTGCATCCCCAGCGGCAGAGAGTCAAACTGGCTCCCTCTCAAAGACTTTACCCGACCCGGAGAGCACCAGTCTACAACGCATTCAGAATCTATTATCTTTATCCAACGTACCTACACAAGATCTACCATCTGCACCGTTCGTAACTCCTATCAAGCGAAGGCAAGTCACTGAAGCGGCTTCCCCCAATGTTACTCGATCACCGCTGGCGAACTACGTGGAGAACTATTTGTCCAATTTAACTGAGCATGCGCGAACAGCAGCTGCCGCCGCAGCCGCTGCAGTTACCTCATCTCCTGCATTGTCACGCGGTACAGTATCGACGCCGGAATCACCCGCCGAGCAGAAGTCAGGTATTCCACAACTCACACCTGCGTCGCCTATGTCGTTGGCCAGCCAAACGCAGTTCTTAACGACTCAGCTAGGTTTGCTACATCGTCAGGCCCAAAGTCTTCAGGAGTCTGCACTAACTACAGTGTCGCAAATCCAGCGTTCGTTCGGGTACCTAGTGGAGGTCGAACAGCAGTTGGCTGAGATTCAGAAGGCCATTGACAGCACACAGCAGATGTATGAAGCCTCGATTGCACATCAATTCGCATTGCGTGCAGCAGCTGGACCAACTTCACCGGCTTTGCGACCGCTTGCAAGCAGTCATCGCACGAATGCAAACGTGAGCAACGATAATCATGCGAAGTCTCCCGAGTAGGGACGAGTTCACAACACCCGTATATAGTCTTCCTCTTATCTCTTTCTCAAACGTACTCTACCCCTCGTTAATGTTGTTTTTGATCTCATGGATGACCCCACTTCTGTAACAGGGATACGAGGCTAAACTCGTTTGTTCGTTATTTATTAACCTGCACTTTGAGGTGCGGAGCTTCCGGACAGTCGCTGTAAATAAACTATGACAAGCACAGAGAATTTATACAAAGAGTGGTACTTCTCCAAGTTTCTCCGAATATGTAACGAAACCGTACTATAACTTGCTGGTGCTTCGGAGAAACGATTTAAATAATCGGATGATTTACTCCCATTCGGTTGTACCAGGGGGCTTGGCAGTCAGATCATAGCAAACCTTCGCAATTCCTTCGATCTGGCTGATGTCATGAACCATTCTTGCAAGCACCTCGAGTGGGATGTGCTTGCCAGGGACGGCGGGAACGCCAGTCATAAAGTCGTTTGTAATGAACGGACGGATGGCAATGCCACGCTTGCCACTCTGTCCAAAGGTACAGGGGAAAAGAATGACAGGGACTTGGGCAATGGATTGAACCAGGTTGTGCGCGCGGAGCAGGTCATTGACAACCTTGTCCGCTTTCCGAAGTAAATCCAGGGTTTCGCGGCAAAGAAGTGTGGGCGTAATTTCAGTATAGTGGGCTACTTCCAGAGCATCGTCGCCGAAGGCATAAACAATGCGGTTGACCGTGTGAACAGTGCTTGGAATCGATCGGGCAAGTTCGAAGAGGGACTCCCAGTTCGATGGCATTCGGACCTTGACATCTTGAGCAGCTGAAGCGGGAGTCACAAGGCTCGGGACTGGAGTAACGTCGATCGCTGCATCGGCACTATGGAAGCCAGACACTGCTGCGAGGTTGCGATACGAGCGACCATCTCCCTGGACACCAACAGTACGGCAGGCGATCAAAGAGACGTTGCGAGTAGCAGGGGCCTCGGATGTCGCATTGGAGGCGTCGCGAATTGCCTGAAGTCGGGCAATCGTGTCTGCATCAGTGTGCGGGTTTACGAATGGTTCAGTTGCACAAATGACACGAATAGCAAGACCGGGGCCCGGGAAGGGCTGCCTCCACACAAGATGATGTGCCAAACCACATTGTTCTCCAAGAGCGCGGACTTCGTCCTTGTGGTAGTCCTTCAAGGGCTCAATGATTCGTCCTTGGTCACGAAGTGCACGGACCAGTGCTGTGTCGTTGTGATGGGTCTTGATCACCTCGGCATTGCCGGAGACATGTTTCGAGGCGGACTCAATCAGATCAGGCCGCAAGGTACCTTGTGCCAAGAAGGTGTTCTCCACAGTCAGATTGGCACCTTCCCAGTTGCGAATAGCTTCCTCAGAAACGTGCATGAATGTATCTCCAATGATTTTACGCTTGGTCTCAGGGGCAGTGACCTCCTTGAGCATGGGTGTCAACTCACCATTGATCGTCGTTCGAGCATTCAAGAAGCGATCCGTTTCGTCAACAACCTTAAGATTATGCAGCGATGGTCGAAGGGCGGCCATAACCTGCTGTGATTCATCGGCACGCATAAAGCCCTGGTCGACGTGCAGCGCAAAGACGCGATCTGGACCGACAGCCTCCTGGCAAAGAAGAGCACAGACAGAGGAGTCAACACCGCCCGACACCAGGACGAGAATCTTGTTGGTAGGACCCACAATTCTACGGATCTCTGCAATGGCATCTGCTTTGCGTGTGTCGAGGTTGAAAGTAGGCTTAACACCCGCGATACCGAACAGGAAGTTCTTGAAAATCTTGATACCTTCGACCGACAAGTCAACCTCAGGATGGAACTGAACACCATACACACGCTTCTCCTCAGATTCAATAGCAGCGACGATGCCAGCGTTCGTGGAAGTGGCTGTAATGCGGTACCCAGGAGCGAGCTGCTGGAGCGAGTCACCATGCGTCAACAGCACCTCAGTCGTTTCTCCATCAAAGTCCTGAAACAACTTAGAAGTCTTGTCGATGGTGACCTTGAACACGCCATCTTCGCGTGTCGCCTTCTTTTCGATTACACCGCCGTTGGCGTGGGTGATCAGCTGCATGCCATAGCAAATGCCGAGAATAGGTACGTCAGGGGCGATGGTGAACAGGTTCGGGTCGTACTTGGGCGCGTTGGCATCATAAACACTTTGGGGTCCGCCCGAGATGACCACGGCACTGTACTTGCGGAGGTCCTGCGCAGGCGTGTCGAGCGGGAGAATAACGGTCTGTACGCACAGCTCTCGAATGCGTCTGTCAATCACCTTACCGTACTGTGCGCCCGCATCCAGGATCGCCACGATGTCATGTTCTCCAGAGAACTGCGCACTCTGTGAGTTGCTGCCCAGGCTCTGCAGCTTGGCCTCCGCTTGTGTGGTTTCGCTCGTGCTCATTGCTTCGAATGGCCTCCCCCACGGATTTACCTCTAGAAGTGCCCACGCAGATCAAGGAAGACGCGACATATTCTTTAAGCGAGGATAAAGGTTGAGTCCAAGGAGATAAAAACCCGGTTTTCGGTACACCGCACACTCGCTTTGAGTGGCATAATAAGCGAGTTGGTGTCATTCACAGGGTACACGACGCCCCGTCACTTTCGTTCTCGGCGTGACACACCGGATCCTCGACTTTTCCGAGCCGTGGTCTGCGTTACGAAACATTCCTTCAAAGACGGAGACGAGTCATGAAGCGAACACTCGGGGGGCTTTTGGAGCAACTCCGAGGTGTTTCTCAGGTGCCAGAACGAGAATTATGGTGGATTACAGCATTCGCGCTAGGCAAACCCGAACGTCACTTGCGTGCCACTTGGCTTGAACAGCTCAGTCGAAACACCGACACGAGGACAGGCGGCGTAACTCGTGCGCGAGAGTGTAGTGAGCGCTCAAACTCAAGCAACAAAGCCAAGAGTAGGTTGTATGCTGCCGCGCTGGCTGATCTCATGTCGGAACAAGACGCAGAGAGAATATCTACGCTGGTCACGGACAGAGTTGAAAAGCGAAAGCCATTGCAGTACATTCTCGGCGACGTTGACTTTGCGGGCTTGACTCTGAAGTTAAGGCCACCAACTCTCATCCCACGGCCTGAGACTGAGCAGATGTGTGCATACGTTCTGTCTCATGTGAAGGCGTTAGTGGAGACGATTTCGGAGGGAGTCGACTCTTTGGATGAGAGCAACAGCGTGGAGGGTACAGGGGAACCTACAATGACGTATGACGAATGTCACAGGCCAGGTGGACAAAGCCCAGATTGGCTGGAAGGCCTTACCCGTGAACTTGCTATCGCCAGTCGAGACAAGACGAAGCTACCTCGGATCCCGTTTTATTCAAGCTGGTATGGGGCTTTCACGTTTCCTGACTTACCCTTGAGACGAAAGAGAACTCGGAATGCCATGAAATTGACCCTAGAGGAAGATGTCAGTAGGCAACCTGCACAGCGCGTCGTGCGCGTGCTGGACGTATGCTCTGGCAGTGGAGCAATCGCTCTTGGGTTGGCTGCTAACCTTCCAGGAGCCCGATGGCAAGGCGGCGTCACATGCTCGTCAATGAGTGCTCAAACCTTTCGTCGAACGCAGCCTCAGGGCTTTCGGAACGAGTACTATCCAATTAGGATGCAAGCCATTGGGCTTGAGCTTGTCGACTCAGCACTGAGCCTCTCATTAGAGAACCTTGAGCTGGCTCGGAAATCATTGCGAGCCAGCCGAGCTCATGATGTTGAATACGTAGTTGATGCTTCGTTTCACAAATGCGACATCTTCTCGCCCTTAGACACCATCCAGCGAACCGTGCAAAATGGAGGCAAGGATTCCCACTTGGCCTCTTCTTCCCCGACGATCGCATCACCCAACCAATCGACGTTCAACAATGAAAGCAAATTCGATTTGATCGTCTCAAACCCACCCTATATTCCGTCAAGTGCATATGAGTCGCTACAGCCCGAGGTTCGCCTCTGGGAGGATAAGCTAGCCCTTTGTCCACCGGAGTCAAGCGGGTCTAGCGATCCAGAGGCCTTGCAGTTCTATTCCAGGATCGTCGAGCTGTACCCTAGTCTCATTTCGCAACCTTTCCAGGCCAGTACTAGCCGACTAATCTCATCTGCGTCGTCCAACCTCTTGATCGCCGCCCGCTTCCTACCCCGACTCGTGTTCGAAATAGGCACAGAAGAACAAGCACAACCGATTGCTGAGATGATGAGGGCAGTTGAGCTTGTCCCAGCAGTGTTTGAAGACGCCAGCACAAATGCTCGCTGGATTGTCGGCTATCTCGATCTGCACATGAGTTTTTAACAAGTCCCAGCGCCAGGCGCATCACACGGCGGTGGCCGTGTGTCCTGATCTCAAAGTTCAGGAACATGTGCTCAAGCCCGGCACATTGTTCACCATTAGATCTAGGTCTGATCCGCTAAATTCGTTCTGCGGCGTGCATTCTCCCTGCAATGGACTTTAACTTATGCGATGTATAATAGAACAGGTAATGTGTACGACCCACCGCAGGTCCACTTTGTCGTTTCTGGAGTCTGACAGGGTGGATGGAATTCCTCGAAATATCCATAGAAGCACATTGATTAAACATCGAAAAAGTGGATATCGCACGAGTGTAGTACGCTAGCGGAGCTCACCATGGCGTCATTCATGTTGTTGGGGTGCAATATAATTGCTCTTCATGACATTCCACGAATGCCAGCACCGCAAATTCTCTGTCAAAATCCATCGTGCCGGATATTTGCATGTTTTCCCCTTTTCTCCCGCATGTATTTTCGTGCTCGTTTGCTCACTGCATATCTTTTGGCACAATCACTTCATGCTCTGTAGACGGAGGATGGAGAGTCAAACAACTCAAGCACTGAGTGAGGTTCGCGCAGCTGCTATGTCGTCCGCAATCTCGCCCGACATAAGTGCCTTGGCCGCAGCTGTAGCGCTTGCTCCCACTGCTGGCACAGGTGCGAACAGCGGTGCTCGCGGCAAGACCGACAAGCAGAGCGAGGAAACCGAAGCTAAGCTTCCCGTGAAGTGGAATGGCTGGGGCTTCGACGACACCGAGCTGATCCTCAACGCTAAGGGCCAGGTCGAATTGACTGGCTCACGATACCTTTTCTCGGGCCGTGAGCTGCCCTCGCTGCGCAAGTGGATGGAGGAGAACGCTTCACTTAACGTTGAGTGGACTTCCTTCTCCCAGCCTCACCCTACTCTTCCCGAACCTAACAAGAACGAGGGGTTCTTGAAGGAGATTGAGGGCACCTACAAGCGCATCAGCTTCTCCGGTCCCGAGCGCTTGCTCCACGCTCACGGTCACACCGCAGAGGATATGTTCCGACTGAAGTATGGCAAGTTCGAGCGTGTTCCTGATGCGGTTGTGTGGCCCACTTCGCACGAGAACGTGGAGAAGATTGTACAGGCCGCTGTCAACCACAATGTAGTTCTTATTCCTTACGGTGGTGGTACTTCAGTCTCGCACGCATTGACTCCACCGAGCGATGAGACTCGCATGATTGTTTCGCTTGACATGCACGCTATGAATCGCATCAAATGGATCAACAAGAAGTCCTTGATGGCCTGCATTGAGTGCGGTGCCGTCGGTCGTGACATTGAGGCAAAGCTGTCTCGTCACGGACTGGTCCTTGGCCACGAGCCCGATTCGGTCGAGTTCTCGACTCTTGGTGGCTGGATCGCAACCCGTGCATCTGGTATGCGCAAGAACAAGTACGGTAACATTGAAGACATTGTTACTCATGTCAAGATCGTGACGCCCAAGGGTACGCTAGCGAAAGAAATCGTTGCGCCCCGCATCAGCTGCGGCCCCGATCTTCATCACATCATCCTCGGAAGTGAAGGCACCTTTGGTGTGATGACTGAGGCAATTGTCAAGGTCCGGCCGAAGCCTGAGGTCACCAAGTATGGCTCAATCATCTTCCCAGACTTTGAGCAGGGTGTCCAGGCCATGACTGAGATAGGTCTTGCACGCGCTCAACCTGTCTCCATTCGTCTTATGGACAATGTTCAGTTCCAGTTTGGTCAAGCCCTGAAGCCCGGTAACGAAAGCTGGTTGGATGATGTCAAGGACAAGATCAAGAAGTGGTACGTGCTTAAGCGCCTTAAGTTTGAGCCTGATCGAATGGCAGCAGCTACCCTTCTCTTCGAAGGTACGGCTGCCGAGGTGGCGCAGCAAGAGAAGACCATCTACTCGATCTGCGCCAAGTACGGTGGTGTGCCAGCTGGTGAGGAGAATGGTATCCGAGGTTATTTCCTTACCTTCATGATTGCCTACCTGCGTGATTTTGGATTTAATTACAAATTTATTGCGGAGAGTTTCGAGACTTCGATTCCTTACAACAACCTTAGCACCATGTGCCAGGCGGTCAAGGACCGTATTGTTGAGTCTGCACGTGCTAACGGTGTCAAGTTCAAGCCCTTCACATCTTGCCGTGTGACTCAATTGTACGATACTGGTGCCTGTGTGTACTTCTACTTCGGTTTCGTCTGGCATGGGCTCGATGATCCTGTCCAAGTGTATACCAATATCGAGCATGATGCACGAGCTGAGATCATGAAGCACGGCGGTTCGGCATCGCACCACCACGGTATGGGTAAGCTTCGTGCATACTTGATGAAGGATAGCGTGGGTATGGCACAGCTCAAGCTCTTGAATGCAATCAAGCACGAGCTTGATCCTCAGAACATCTTCAACACTGGTAACCTTGGGCTTCCTCTCAAGTCAAGCCAGTTGTAAGCATCGGACATGGATATTCGAAACGTGGAGGCAAGCGACGAATGGTCTTACTCCACACTGTTCATTGTTTCTTATCACCCCGTTCGCACACAAACACACAGACGTTACCGCAAATACCTTTGCAACTAAATCGAGGATATCACATTATTACTACATGTTGCGTGTTATAACAAGACCATCCAACTCCATCGCATCACGAACCGTAAATAAAGGGCAAAATGCATGGGGTAAGCTAATATAGCGAGATTGAGACCAGTGCGATTCTGCTGGAATCAATACGGGGGCTATTGTGAACCAACCTGACGTTCTGCTTAGTTATTCCGACACAATCTTTTTCAGGTATGCTTGAAGGGAATATGGATGCCTTGAGAACTTGCCAAGGACATTGGACCTACGAATGACGGTAACCTTCTGATTGGAGGGGGTTACCACTTCGTCGCACGACACTCCGTGGAACTGCGCAACACCTCGGGCGAGGAGGCGACCATAGGAGTCATGACAAACGATGCAGAGGGCTGAAGGATCCTTTACGTGGTGGGAGATGGAGGCTGCGGACTGAGATGATCCTAGTACTGGGGTTTCTTGCTCTGGTGTTGGTACTTGAACAAACTCAAATGTGAAAGGCTTGCAGGCCTTGCGGTTGATTGGCTGATTGAACTTGTACGGAATGAGCAAGGCTTCCAACTCTGTGAGGAAGGGAGAGTATGCTGCTCTTCGGAGGGACTTCTGATAGGTACCCTCCAACAAGTTAAAGTAGTCTACAGGATCCAGAGAAACATTGACATCTACAGAGTCTGAACTCTCTGGAGCATTTGCAGACGATTCCTTGTGGTGTACGATCCTCTTTTCCACTTGCTTCCGTGTCTTTCGAAGTTCTGCACGCATTGCACCATCCAAGTCGTCATCGGTATCGTCAACGTCGGTGTAGTAGTACGCCAGCTCTTCAACCGCCAATTTAAGTGCTCGGGCGGCGTCGTCGACGTTCTGAGAAGCTGATTGCCTAAGGGCGTTTGCATGCTTGCGGACGAGTTTTTCGCGTTCCTCATGGGTTATCTGTTCTTGCTCACGGATCTTTGCAGCCTCCTCTTCACGTCGCTGCTTTACAATTGAACTGATGATGTTGATTTCATTTCGATGCATTGCAAACTGCACCGACTTTGTGCGACTCTTGAGGGAAGATTCTTCCTGGTCATCATTGCTCGGACTAGCGCTTGCAATATTGCCATCACCCTCAGGCTGTTGTCCAGCCATCACGTTACCACCGTCGCTCAGTTCACTCTCTGACAGTCCGCCCTGGCGACGCGCTCGAAGAGGCTTGATCGCCTTGGCTACCACCTTAACATCAGCTGGCGCAACAAGTGGGTGGCCACCAGGAATGGAAAGCCATGCGGCTACGTGCGCGGCAACATCGCCTGTACCGGGTGCTACCGTTGCTCGTTCGTCCTCCGTCGACCTCCTTTCGATGGCTTCACGGATGAGACCGACATTCTGCTTGATTTGCTTTCGAACGGCGGTCTGGATCTGTTCATTGTCACTCGCACAATCAAGGAGGAGAGCATCCAGGAGAGCATAGGCTGCCGTCACACGACGGGTTGGTTTGGGGATTTTAGCGGATGCATCCACTTTGGCTTCAGTCGATTTCTCTTCGCCAGAGTCTTCGGGTCCTCGCGAAGCAGTCTCAAACACTTCTTCTTCCTCCTGATCCTCATCATCCTCGGGAGTCCTCGTTGCGACATCCAAAACGACCGCGTCAGGCTTCAATGCTGCCAACCGAATGTCACGAATGCGAAGTTGCTTTAGAGTTTCGTCAAGTTTCTCAACATCGCCCTGACGTTTCATCGCGCGGCGTCGAGCCATTCGTTCGAGCCGACGGTTCTGTCGCTCGAGCTCGCGCTGTTCGGGGTCAAGATAGGCATCATCGTCATCATTCGAGTCGTGACCGCGACGGCGAGACTTGCGAGTCTTGTAAAGTACTTCGAAATCGAGGCCCGAGTCCTCGAAGAAGGGTCGGGACTCCGAGTCGAAGATCGGCTTGGTATTTGTGCGTGTGAAGTAGCCTTTGAGCTCCGCTTCAGCTGCCGTTGCGGCATCTTGGCCTGTGAGCTGCATTCGTTGCCCGACCGCATTATTCGCCACAAGGCGAGCGTTTTGCAAACGTCGAAGCGTTCGGCGACCTACATTACCAGTGTTGATTCGACCTTCTCGGCCGCTCGTGCCGAGGCCGACACGCTGAAGGTATTGTACCGTGCTGGCGTGCACGTCGTCGGCTTCGCTCTCACTTTGGTCGTGGACGTTGCGTAGGAATCCGTACATAACTTAGGCGGCAGAAGGACGTTCCTACTGGTGAAGAACGAGAGAGAATCGGTAAGAGAGTTGTGATTCTGGGAAGTTGTGGGGCGCAAACAATGCGCGAGAGCTTGCGAGTACGACTGGTCTCAGATCTGGGCCAAAATTCAGTCGCAGGCACAAGTCAGTGCCTCGTTCAATACTCTCGAGAGCTGAACTCTGGGGTCTGGTGATTGCGAGGCGTTGTGGATCGTGGAAGACGTGAGAATCGTGGATCATCATACGAGAATTCATTGTGCAACAAGGATAGCAATCGGAAGAAGCATATATATTCATCACGAGATCTATATCTCGCGAAGAATCAAGCTCTAAGAATCACCCGCCATTTGACCTGCAGTAGATCAGCTAGGTAGGTTGTGCATATACGGTATATCTAGCGAGTATTCCGTCCCAATATCTCATCCATTGAGGAGATCCACTTGGATTATACAATAAAGACTCGTTTTTGGCCACAAATCAAGCCTGCAATATCCACTTTCTGCCTTCGTTTAAGCTTGACAATCTTGTGGTGAAAGTTCGGGGAAAATCTCACTGTAAACGGTGGGTAGTGCGAATAGGCCTCAGGCAGCGCTAAAATGTCAATATCCCGTGTGATTAGGCTGAGTTAAGCCGTTGGATATCATTTTCTCTATTTTAGGCGATTTTTGTGTGGTATGTGGCGAGACATATACTGAAGGAAAAAAATCACGCCCCGCCCAGAGGGCCCCTCAAGGTGCATATACTGCATCATCGCGAGTGATCTAGCCGATTCCGTCAGAAGATATAGTCAGTCCATGTCATGACTAGCTCACTTAATTTTTTGTATCCCGCTATCCACAGGAGGTGGATCTCAACGTGTCGATCATGCATCCAAGCGCTGGATTCTCGAACATGCGTGTGCATATGCAGTTCACTGCATTCGGAACCGTATGCTTCTGCTAGAATGTGATTTGAAGAGAGCTAGGTGCATTGAACCTGACTGCGGATGCATATTGCCGCCGAACCTCTGGATGCTCGTGTACCCGTGAGTCCCTCGCGAGCCGTGCGGCTTGGCGGTTTTTACCTTTTTTGTTCCAAAAAAGCGATTTGCTGACCGGAAGCCGTGGAGGGTGTTGGAGAATCTCGCCGGCACGCGGGAAACCGTCAGTGTGGTTGCAACTCGTAACTTGCAAATTGAACACCGGATGGGATTTAGTTTGATACGTATGATGGCATTCAATTGCAATATCACTCATCCACTCTCACGCACTCTCACACCGTATATAGTTAGATTCTTGCCGCACGCCACTTCCACCACACTTCAATTTGACTTGGTAGATATTTGCAAATCTCCCGGGAAGCACCACACCACGCCTACGACCTATAATTCGTGGATTCAAAGAGCGTTCGGCTCACCGCGGTGTCTTTCACTCAGCATGTTCACGCGCAGGTTTACCGTCCTCTTAGTGCTTGTTCTGGCACTGCTCTTCACCTCCGAAGCGTACTTCTTCAACAGGGATCCCAAGTGGCTTGAGAGGCAGCGCTTACAAACACCACAGCAGCGACCACAGCAGCCCTTCGCCACTCCAGAGGGACCTCATAAGGCGAAGCCTTTGCCGTTCGGTAAGGCAGTCCTACGTCTAAATGAGAGCAACTTTGATGAAATGATTGCTAAGCATGATCGTATCATGGTTATTATCACCTTGAACTCTTGCGCTCATTGCAGGAAGTATGCTCCCGAGTTTGCCAAGGCATGTGCGCGTGTCTCGAGACACGGCTTTGTCTGTGCTCAGGTCGAGGCTGAGAACAATTACGGTCTGGCCTCTAGGTTGCCCGCCCAAAGTTTCCCAACTGTCTATCACATCATTAAGGGCGAGCCCATTCCTTATCTCGGCAACCGCAACACGGATGTCCTCGTTAACTATACATTGACCAACAAGGATTCCTTTGTTCGTGAGATTGCCGTAGCTGATACCGATGAAATTAAGGCCCTCGAGGCATCCAGCTTGCAGGACTACGAAAAGGGCCTGTTAAAGCCTCGTGCCGACGAACTGCCGGGAGAGTATCCGCTCTCCTCATACGCGCAGGCGATCGTTGGCGACTACCTCACTGACCCCAAGTACAACTTCCTCCTCCTAGGTGTCTTCAAGGAGGGTTCGTCTCATCCAGATTTGCAATTCTTCGAGAAGTTCGCCCCACATGCGACACAGTACGGTAAGAATGTTCGGATTAGAGCTGGCGTTCCCACACAGCTCTTCTGCTTGCCTCCCGACTCAGAAGGCATTGTAGCGGTTCGATATGTCCCGGACCTGGACAGTGCATGCATCCCCTTCGAAGCCAGCCACCCCCGAGATGCAGAGGGGTATGAACAATGGATCAGGAAACACGCCACCCCACCCGTTTTCTACCTCGAACTGAATCCTCAGAACTACCCCCAGTGGTTTGATCTTTACATGTTCCGATTCAAGTGGTTTACCAGCATCAAGAACGTCACCTCGGAGAGGCTAGCTCAGATTAAGGCAGATCTACGCCGTCTCGGACTCAAGTATTATGGCGAGATGTACACCATTCTGGCGAATGTGGATGATGAGAGCGAGAATCCAAGGATGTCTCAATCAGCGTGGTACGGTTATCGCGGCAAGGATGTGGGCGGTCTGGAGTCCCTCGCAACCAAGAAGCGTTATGGCATCGAAGATCCTACCTACGAGAAGGTTGTCGACCATATTGAAAAGTTCCGAGCTGGCACACTCCCACCTTATTTCCGCAGCGAGCCCGTGCCAGAGAACCCGCTAACGGAAGGTGGATACTACACGGCTGTAGCTTATACTCTATCAGATTACGTTGACGGTAACAATAACGTATTCCTCATGCTCTATGCACCTTGGTGTGGCCATTCCAAAATGGCTCTCGAAGAGCTTCCTAAACTGACAGCACGAATCAAGGATGAGGACGTCAAGGTTGTAATCATGGACGCTACAAAGAACGAATGGGACAAGAAGAAGTATCGCATGCCTGGATATCCAGGCATCTTCTTCAAGGCTGCCAACAGTGACGAACTCATCTCATTCGACAAGCCCTACAATCGTACTGCTGAGGCGTTTGAAGAATTCATCCGGGAGGCGCTCGAGAAGTCTCGCATTGAGGTACGACGCGAGCTGTAACTGCTTACTCGCATCTCCCCCCACTCTATCATCAACTTCAACCAGTCTGTGTTTAGTTTATTCTAGTTCTTGGAAGAACCAATGATACACAAGAAAGCTCCGCAGCTCGATCACTTCAAGCTCTCGAGCGCATTATGTAATATATAACTGTTCTGCGCATAAAATCTCACATTCACTACACATCTCATCACTAACTCCGTGGATGAGCGCGTCATCCCAATGTAACTCGGCCTGCAGCATGGCTGAGAGAGCGTCGGTCTACAGTGGTGTCACCATTCGCTCGTCAGGCTAGCAGTGAATATTGAGCTAACTCTGCATGGCCATCAATTCCGCAACGCATTCAGGTCTGGCGCTCTCCCCACGCATATGACCTTGTCCGGGCTGGAGGCAGCTGAAGAGGATGATTTGCATCATAATGTGAGGTTTCCGCATCCAGCGACTGGGCGTTGCTGGCGACTGGGCAAGCTGTTATCTAAGTGAAGCTTTCTGGCGCGTTGCCGACGAATATACTCAATTCTTGATGAGCCCCGCACAGTGCGACATGTTCGTGATAACTTGACTCGATTCTTGGGAAACATCGAGATTTCACCGAACGTGCCCCATAGATCGCGGACACTCCCGCTTTAAGTCACCGCTTTGATGTTATCTACTGGATTATATCGTGTATGCATGCCTAATCCCCGTCGAATTTCATGTATTGTCCTCGTGTAGCGCCCCAAATCCGCGCGTTTCCCCCTGCGAAGCGGGTTTCAGTTGCTTCCACCGAGGAGGTTTGTTTGGAGATCGACGTCCGAGCAGGCAGCTCATTCGATTTGACTAAGTGTATAGTTACAGACAACCTAGAGCAACTAGCCTCCGTGCGCGGCTAGCGTAACGCGGTTCCGCATGAGTGCCACAACGAGCCCCGATGGCGACCGGGGTATTCCGGTCGAGGAGTTCATGCGACTGAACGAAGAGCTCATCTCACTCAAGGAGCAGCTATATAATCAGAAGATTGCCATCAATAAGGGGAATCAGCGTGAGGCCTCGCTGTCAGCTGACATTGCTAATATGCAGAAGAGGATTGCCAGTGCGGAGCAAGAACTGAAGGATTCCCGAGGCCGTCTTGATCGAGCTCAGGATGAACTGAGAAAAGAGAAGGAGGCTCGAGCAAAAGAAGTCGCGGGCCTGAAAAAGAAGGCTGACGAATTGTCAAGTCAGGAAACGCGATATAAGGACGAGATCAAAGCTCTTCGAAGGCGGCTAGAGCAGGCAGGAGTAAACCCGAACACAATTCCGACCTCGGTACCCACGTTTAGTGAAGGACTCAAGTCTTTGTTCGCCTCCAAATTTTCGTCTCCTGCGCCTGCGCCATCCACGCCTGCCCCACCTCCTCCTCCACCACCACCTGCCTTGACCTCGACGCCTGCGCCAAAATCTTCCATCTCTACAGGTGATGTCCTCGCAGCGTATGCTTCTCAAGTCAGCAGTTCTGAAGGCACATTCGGGAGTCTACTTCTCGTCGAGGCCGAGGACTCTGAGGAGGCCAACATCAACCAATTTGTTGTTGAAGAGCTGAAGCTTCCTGCCTTCCACTCCTTTTGTGAGGGAGATCTGGCAAGATCTGCTTGCGATGAAGTCAAGCCTGAAGCTGACAACGAATCAAAGTCCGATCCAGCGGAGCAGAGGATTTCACGTCTGATTCTCGGTATTAAGGAGCGTGACCGTGCATTGAGGGCAGCCAACGCCGCTCTGACAACATCCAAAGCAGAGATCCAGAAACTCAAGTCAGATAATGAGCGTTTGCTAGCGAATATTGGGTCTGTACAGGAAAAGCAGCTGCAGCTATCTCAAGAAATCGAAATGCTTCATCAAAAGTTGAAGGCTGCGAACACCCAGATCCAGCAGCAGCTTGAGCAGATCCAGGCGTTGGAGGAGCAGAAGAAAGAAGATACCACAACAAGCACAGCTGCTTCAACCTCATCTGCATCTAGCACTCCTCACAGTTCCACATCTGGAGATAGCGCAAGTGAAGGGAGCACATCCAGTGATGGCCAGGTTTCGGCTCGTGAAGCAGAACTACAGAAGCAACTGGATCAACTCCTCTCAGCTATTGCACGCAAAGACTCGATTGTGCGTGATGCCCAGGTGGAGAATGAGAACCTCATTAATCGAGTCCGTGAACGTGAAGCGGAAGCTGCTGCACAGCGCATGCGAGCAGACAGAGTCGAGAAGGAGCTCATGGGGGCACGTCAGCTTCTTAATGAGATGAATACGTTGCGTGCCCAGGCAGCACAGAATAGCCAACTCCAGGCTCAGATCAAGCAGCTCACCAAACAAATCGAAAACCTTAACTCGCAAGTTGCCAAGTCGGGTGTTGATGCAAGCTATGTGATGGACTTGGAGGTCACTACTCGGGCAAAGGCGATCGAAGTAGCGCGCATTCTTGACGACTTGGATGAAGCTGAAGATCGTCGACGTCGGGCTGAACAACGAGTTGCCCACCTTGAGGCCGAGCTAGCTCAACGCCAGAAGGAAATTCGTGAGCGCGATGCGAGACTTGTTGAAGAAGAAGAGTGGAGGCTACGGGCTGAGAAGATACTCGAAGAGTGTGCTGAGGACGCTAAGGCGACGATCGCTGCCGAGCGGGTTGAGATGGAGCAGCAACTGGCAGAGAGATCCCGCGCTCTCCATGTTTGCGAGACTGAGAAGGCCAAGTTACAGCAAGCGATGCAAAGACTACGAGCAGAGACGGCCGCGGAACAGACAGAGCTTCTGAAGCAGATCACCAGTTTAGAAGCGCAGCTTTCTCAAACCGCAGCGGATTATAAGACCGCGCTGACAAGGGTTGCTGCACTCGAAGCCGAAAACGAGTCCATGCGGTCTGCGCTGCAGCAGTCGGACAGCAAGAATTCGTTGACAGGACGTCGAATGGAGGAGCTCATCGCACAACTACGTGAGCAGTTGAGACGTGAAGTCGCTCAACGTGAGGAAGCGGTAATCCAGTTGAAGCTGATCCGAGCTGGCATGCTCAATCCACGCGATGCCGTTGTGAACGTGTCTGGTGGATATTCTACCTCAACCGCGCTTGCTGCGCCCGCGTCGACTGGAAATGAACCAGGTTCGTCAGCTCCGTCTGGCGAAGATGAAAGTGGACTCCACTCCCCTGATGCGACATCGGCTAAAGATCGCACATCTCGATCATCGTCCTACCTGCTTCGAGATCTCGACGTGGGAGCCAAGCTGTTGGAGCTTAGCCAAGCCAATGAAGCACTTCGAACTAAGGTTGGTTTCCTTGAAGAGAACATGCGCCTTTTGCTCGAAGATCTTGAGGATAAGAAGCGAGTGGTAAGCACTCTCATGAAGGAGCTTAGTCGCTCAGCGTCAGGAGGTGTTGGAGATCACCCACAAGTCGTTGACCGAAATGGCAACCCTGTGCATTCCCAGGCAATTCAACGGCTGCAAACTATGCTGGAGGAGTCCTTAGCTGACAATGGTCGTTTGAAGAAAGATATGGCGTGCCTGGGCGAAACCGTTGCAGGGCTGATGAAGGATCTGCGTGAAGCAAATGACGAGCGAACTCGCTTGAGAGCTAAGCTTGACGAATTGCAAGGAGGAGGTAGTGGAGGAGCGAAGCGCGATGGGAAGGATGATAAAGGCGACGCCCAAGTTAATTCCGGGACTGTGGTCACACTATCTCCGAGTGGATCCTCCCAGACGAGTGGACCTAGGTGATTGTTATTTCGCCCGGAGCATACATAAACCGTTACTATTAAAGCGTTTATCTCTATTTATACAAAGCCAGTTGTGGGCATTTGAGGTGCATTCACACCAGTATACTGTACATACTACGTGATGTTGCTGTCTGGAACAGACGCATACAGACACATGCTTACTGAGCCTGCCGTGTCGTGTCCAGTTCAACCAGCGCCTTTTCGCTCTTGACCATTGTGACGGCTGCATCTACCGTAAAGAGTCGTACGGGCTCTCCTGTCTCAGAGGCAACGTGGAGAACGGGCGCCAGTGCAAGCGCATCGCGGCCGCTGACTGCTGCAGCGTTCGATCCAGTAGTGCTCATCACATCTTCACCGTTAAGATCCGTTTGTGGTTGGGGAGGCTTGTTCGCAATTCGAACTCGAGCCGGGCCGGCACTGCTGCCAAAGACCTTTTCGCGGTCCGCCTGCAGGAGCATGCGGCGGTTGTGAGAAATTGCCACCTCCTGACACCGGCGGATAGTTCCTGCAACGTGTAGCGTGCGGACCACCACTGTTCGGTCTCGCACCGCGTTGAGATTAAGCAGGGCATGCTTTGCCAGGTGGAGGTATTCTCGGATGACTCGGACGATAGCCAGTCCAGTGATGGGGTTGTAGTACTTCACATTAAGGCTGTGCTGCACCAGCCCCGCGCCCACGTCACCGAACTCTAGCTCGATCTGCTCGCGCAGTTGCTTGAAGATGTGCGAGGTTGTCAGTGACTGGTCGACTTGCCCGTCATCGAATATGAACTCGGCAAGGATGTAGCGGTTCTTAAAACGCATCGCTGCGAGTTGCGATCAGTCGTTTCCACTTCTCCAGCCTATTTGTCTTGCTCGTGTCCACACACGATATGCCTATTTCGACAATTCGGAAAAGTGAAAACCTTACTTAAACAACCTTTGCCTATCTTTTGTTTCGGACCCGGGCACGGAGTGCGCGCCATTTAAATACGAAACAATCGCTTGACAACCGTCTGCGATCTTTGTTGCCATACGCAGCGACATGCAGCACTGAATCAGTCATGAGAAAAGTGACGCAGATAGTCCTAGGGCTTTTGTTGGGGTTCTCGATTCAGGTGGCGTGCTCGTTGTCCGTGAGGCCCAGTGCACATCCGAATCCGGCTTCCGACCCACATGACACGCAAGAGCTTGTGCTTGCACACGTTCAACCTGCCGCAAATCGGACGGAGAGATATCTCGCCGAAATCGCTTTCGAGACCAAGTCCCTAAAACCAGGCCAGCAGTGGGGTGGTGGCTATCATCAGCCTCGATACGAGCGATACAGCTGCTCCATTGGTAAGAATGGTATGAGCGCACATAAGAAAGAGGGCGATGGAATGACCCCTGTTGGGAAGTTCAGACTCCTCAAAATGTACTATCGCCCTGACCGAGTCAAGCCTCCAAGCTTCGTTTCTTCGCAGGACACCAGCAACGGAACGACTTCAACGCCTGAGTCCGCTCCCAGCAACATGCTACCGTGGATTCCGCTCCAGCCTGACGATGCATGGTGCGACGACCCAAACAGTCCGTTGTATAATCAGCATGTTAAGTTACCATTCAATGGCAGTCATGAGGCATTGTGGCGTGCAGATCGCTTGTACGATTACATCGGTGTCTTGGACTATAATATTCGTCCAAACACTACTAAGGGTTTAGGGAGTGCAATCTTCTTCCATGTTCGTTCGGGCGAGAACCCAACTGCAGGGTGCATCGCAGTTGATCGGGAGGTGATGGATCGGATTGCGCCAGCGCTGACATTAGATACTGTCTTCTGGGTGGACTCTAATCCCGTACAACCAGTTGGGCAGTGATGAACATGTTATTGTATAGAATCAGAACGTATATAAACTTTCCCCTCGCGTCATTCCACGTTTAATAAAGAAGCTGCGAATAACGCTTCTAGTTAATGGATACAAGCGTTGAAATCCTTCTCAGCTGGCTGAACCTGTCCAAAAGCAACATAAAACGGGCAAAGTAAACTTTAGACTTGCCACGGCGCAGCAACCATTCCTACATACGGCGCCCGGCGTTGCATTTATTGCTGTTTTACTCGCTTCTGTGCCTGCGCCTCTTCTCGCTTCTGCGCAAGCGTCTGTGCCACCTCCGCAATGTGGTCCCGGAAATGTTTCAACTTCCAAACACCCAAAGGATATTGCTCCTTGACTTGGTCTGGGGTGAGATCCGGTGGGCAGCTGAAGTGCTGTGCCACTTTGGCCTCAAAGGCAGCTTGCATGTTGGCATTCTTCGCGATCAAGAACAGGCTTTGGCCATCATTCCACTTGATCTGAGTTGCGGGAACGTCGAAGAATTTGCAGACGTCATCTGTAGAAACTTCCGATCCGATTCCCGCGAGAACTAACACGATTCCAGTCGTTGGAACGAGCAGGATGCCAGTTGCAAGTCGTTCAGCCAAGATCTCGTTGACAGACTTCGACTGTGTGTTCGAATTTGAGGTGGGGAAATTATCAGCAAATGATGCTGAGGGTGAAGCGAGGCGTACTGTTGAGCCTGTCTCGCTGCGCTTGAGAGGGGAGGCGTCACCAGAGACGAACGCAGCTTCTGTTGGCGACGCTGATGCTACTTGGGACTGTGATGCCGTCGGGAGTTTATCTACCATTGCATCTGTGCCAATTGCCTCTACCTTCTTCTGAGCCTCCTGAAGGCCCATTGCGAAGTCATATAGGTCTTCAGCCCACGATCGAATAATCATTTCATCCTCTTCCGCGTTCGTTGTAGCGGCAGAAGCAGCGCCTTCATTGCCACCCTTCGGTGCGCTCATTTCAGCCTCTGGTGCTGCTGCTCCAGCGATAACATCCTTCTCCCCTTCCTTTTTCTCCACATTCTCCACTGAAATCTCTAGCGACTTCGCGATCCAACCCGCTTTCAGACCCGAGCGATGAAGTTCTGCGATAGCCTCCAAGGGACTAGCAAGTTCCTGTTCGGAACATAGACGTAGGGCATATAGGGAGCTCATCAGGAATGTTTGGTTTTCGAGAGTATTCAAGGCAGGCACCTCAGACATCCACTCCTTTAGGGGTCCCTGCGGCCGAACTAAACGGAGGTAAGGCTGGGTCGTCGAAGACATTGTGTTCGCTTTGCTTGTTGAGTTCGAGGCATCTACATCGACAATAGGAGGAAGCTTCACCGCTCGCAAGGGACCTTCCGCCTCATTTTGGTCTGGGAAGTAAGGAAGCACAGTTAGCGCACCACATGCTAGCGCGTGCGCGATGTGAATAAACACAAATCCAGTACAAAAGGCATCGTAGCCCGCCTCATGGAACAACTCTGAACTCTCATCGTATTTCGTATAGCCTTCTGCGAAGCGGATGGCGTGGGGACCTGTGTAGATCTCGGGGAGAACGAAGTCACCATTCTCTTCCGCCAACTGAGCGTCCGAACCATTCTGGGGGTCCTGCGTATATTTGCGTTGCGCGGCAAGGCATGCGTTGTAAAGATTTCCGAGGTGCGTGTGCTTTGCTCGGATGGCCCATGGCAAGGATTGGTAGAATGCGCTCGTAAAAAGGAGCTTCGTGTCGAAGGTGCGCGAAATGACGCGTCGATACAGTGATGCGAACTCCGACAGCGACGATGGAAGTTCCTTGAACCCGGCAAACATAAACAGAAGGTCGTAGCTGCAGTTATGACCCACAAGCGTTACCTTGTGCTTATCGAAGAGGCTGAGCAGCACGGATGCACCGAGCACTCTGTCGCGATTCGCGACGCGCTGGAGCACGTACTTCTTTTCGACTTCATCACGCTCCTCGCTGGTTAACAGGGTGGCGACAACAAGGGTTGTGCCCCACTCGCCTGATGGATTGGGCCGAGTTTCAATGTAGAGGTGGACTGGCATACGTTCGATGACTCGTTCGGGGTCGGCAGCGGGACTACTAGAGAGCGAAACCAGCTTGTCCTCAGCCTTCTGCAGTTCAGTTTGTGCTTGCTCAATTCGCTGATCGATTGACTTTTCATCAGCAAGCGCAGACTCATCTGCGTTGGTTACATCGATCGACTCAGCATTTGCGACCTGCGCTTCTTGTTCCTCCTTCAATTGCTTCTCCTGGCGCAGCCTCTCCAGAGCGGCCTTTTTGGTTTCGACATCATCTCGAGCCTTCTGAATCGCATCCTGGACCTGCTTAAACGTCGCCTCGTTTGATGCGGGATGATGCTTGCACGTCTTGTAAATAGCACTATAAACGGCCTGACGAATGTAGGACTTCAAAGGAGGGAATACATAGCGTCTCTCATTAGTCTCCAGTGGTTCTTCTTGCTGCTCCTTGTCGCTAGCTGATTTCATATCCGCACCTTGGCCTGTGGTTTCTACGTCGGGATTTCTGGCTTTCTCAAGCCACACGTTGAAGTCTGCCATCAACTGTTCAACTTGCTTGATGTCTTCCTCCCGCGAAGGTGTCACAAGCTTGGGAGGCCTGAGGGTCCCGGGATTGAATAGGGAAGAAGTAACAAATGGTACATTCCAGGAGAGCATAGTCTCGAGTTCTTCCAGCGCACGCTTGTCAAACTGCTCCATTATACGGGCATTCGCGTAGGTTGCACCTTCTGCGATCCACTTCTGCCAGTTCATGTTGTGCTTGCGATTGAAGGCAATGGCACTCGCAGATAGAGTGATCTGGATATCTGGTCCACCGAATGTCGATTCGTCGGGAAAGACATAAAAGTTGTAAGGATAGGAGATGTAGTCGTTTGTCTCTTGATCGAAGGTGAAAACGGAGATACCAAACTGAATCATTCCGTATGTGGTCGCCACAGCTCGCTGCTTCAGATAGCGTGCATTCATTGTATCGATGAACTGCTGACGCTGGTTGCCGAGACTAATACCGGTCATCTCTTCGTCAATCGCGACAAATTGCGCGTGCTCCAGCTGCTGATCCAGTAAGGCCAATGCCTCACCAAAGTTTGCCTTAGTGACGTCCATGTGCGTCCTAGAGTAAGGTTTGGTGTTGACAGTCGTTTACCCATTCGCTTAGCTCTGGCCATTCACGAGGGCACATCCCATTGCCTCTCTAACCCTTGAGTCTGCGTCGTCGTGAGCATCACTCATTCATCCAGTCCGGCCTCTTAGCGCCGCGCCGTCTGGACACCCACAGGGACTTCTGAAATGCGGTACGAGTTGGTCAGCTCCGTCCCGCCTGAGATCGTTGTGCTCGACTGGAGCCCAGTGGGCAGCATGACCTGGGTGCCACCGCGCACCCGAGTCGCGATCAGGGCTGAATCACGGATAGTAGGATCTCGCGCGATCCGCTGGGTGCATTCAGCTGAATACGATAGATTTAGACCACTACTCCCCACTCTATCAAGTAGTGTCGTGTATAATAAAATGCCACTCTGGCCAACTACTGCCCGATGAAGGCATTGTCACTGCTGCACCTAATTTGGTCATCTGGGTTTTAACCGCATCCGGCTAAAAGGCTACCAGGCTTGTCAGTCTTGTCTGTGCGGGTCTGGCTACCCGAGCCGACTGTGACCATGGTCACATTTCGCTCTTCACCACGCGTTCGCAACATTTCCGACACAGGTTGATTCCTACTCGAGTGTGCAGGATACAACCTAGCTGGACAGGATGGGACAGTCTCAAACGAAGGAGGAGACACCCTTCGACGTCACCGCACCCATTGAGGTCCCAGAGGATGACTTCAAGGTACGTAATTTCATGTTCTGGTCTTGCCACACAGTGACTCCCTCGCAAACCCGACTGAATAGACGCTTTGCCGAGTTCAACACTGGTGACCTCGACTTACCGCAGCACTACATCACTCCTACATGCGATATACATTGTTCTAGATCGAGGGAGACTTCGTCCAGGTGCTATACGGCAGCCAAACCAACAATGCGCGCAGCTTCGCCTTCAAGCTGGGACAGAAGTATGCGGTGCAGCACTCACCATTGCCCGTTCGAGTCACCGCTATGGATGAATTCGAGCCAGACAATCTTGCCAAGTGCGCGTACGTGGTTATCATTGTTTCTACGTACACCGACGGTACCCCACCGGCCAATGCACGGCTGTTCTGCCAGTGGCTTGACGACGCCGTGAACGATTTCCGTCTGCAGAAGGGATCCCACAGCAAGGTCCGCTATACGGTCTTTGGCTTAGGCTCCAGTGACTACGGCAAGAACTTCAATGCCGTTGGCAAACAGATCAAGTTCGGTATGAAGGCGCTGGGTGCCAAGCTGTTGTGCAAACATGGCATCGCCGATTACTCGGATTCGCGTGAGGGCGACAAGACACCTGAGCAAGTATTCGAAGAGTGGGCACTGAACACGCTTCTTCCGGCTATCAAAGCACAAAATCAAAAGGTTAAGGAAGCCGAGACCGAGCGCACCTACGCAAAGAAGGCAAGTGAGGCTCGTTCAAACCTGTTGGATGCTGAAGAGAAGGAAGAAGAGGAGGCTGAATCAGATGCAGCGGAAGATGACGAAGAGGACGAGGAGGATGATGATGACGGTTTTGATGATGAGTATGAGTACGAGTACATTGACGTTCCTGTAGATGAAGCTGGCAACATTATTGTGATGGAGGAGGGTGAAGGCGACGGAACTGAAGTCGGAGAGCCTGGATCTGGGCCTCTTCTCGACCTCGAGGATCTTGACAAGGCAATTCCCAGGACTACTGGCCCATCTACAACCGCAACAGCCTCAGCTCCAGCCGCGGATGAGGAAGCAGGCGGAGTTCGTCGCATCAAGCGCGTCATTATTCGCAAGAAGAATGTTCAGACGGGAGAGATCGTTGAACAGCGCGCCGTGAAGCCTCGCAAAATGCTTACTGACAAGCAGCGCTCAAGTCTCACGAAGCAAGGATACAAGATCATTGGTTCCCATAGCGGTGTTAAGCTCTGCAGGTGGACAAAGGCCATGTTGCGTGGACGTGGCGGGTGCTACAAGCACACCTTCTATGGTATTGTCAGCTATCAGTGCATGGAAATGACTCCTTCACTGGCGTGCGCAAATAAGTGCGTATTCTGCTGGCGCCACCACACGAACCCAGTGGGTACTGCTTGGAAGTGGGAGGCAGACTCTCCAAATATGATCTTGGAGGGCGCACTTGACAATCATCGCCGCATGATTGGCATGCTCAAGGGTGTCCCAGGTGTGCAGCCACAACGATTCAAGGATGCTCTCACGCCTCGCCATTGTGCGCTCTCACTCGTCGGTGAGCCCATCATGTATCCGTACATCAATGAGTTCCTTGACTTGCTCCACAGCCAAGGGATCTCGTCTTTCTTGGTCACAAACGCCCAATTCCCTGAGCAGCTGCGTACCCTTCAGCCAGTCACACAGCTCTACCTCTCCATCGATGGCTACTCGCCTGAAAGCTTGAAGAAGGTCGACCGTCCTCTCAACGCAGACTACTGGGAACGCTACATTGAGTGCATGCGCATCCTCCGTGAAAAGAAGGTTCGTACTGTGTATCGGTTGACACTCGTCAAGGACTTCAACATGGCTGAGGTTGCCGAGTACGCGCGCTTGGTCGCTATTGGTATGCCCACCTTCATTGAAGTCAAGGGTGTGACCTTCTGCGGCACTGGTGGTGGCGTCCGGATGAGCCATGTTCCTTTCCACCAGGAGGTTCGTGAGTTCTGCCAGCGGATGTGCGACTACCTTGATGGTCGCTACGAATTGGCTTGCGAGCATGAGCATTCTTGCTGTGTCCTCATTTCAGACAAAAAGCTCAAGTCTGCTGATGGCACGTGGAACACTTGGATCGACTACCCCAAGTTCCAAGAGCTGGTACGACGATACAAGGAGGAGGGCGTTGAGTTTGGAGTTGAGGATTACTGTGCCCCTACTCCGTCCTGGGCTGTGTTCGGTGCCGCGGAGGCAGGCTTCAGTCCCAACGAAACTCGTGTTCGAAACAAGGGCAAGTACAGTAAGGCAGCACGTGAACGTGCCGCAGCAGCAGAGGCCTCCGAGTCCAAGGATGCATGCTGCAATGCAGGTAACGAAGAGGATGGAGCGTGCTGTCAAGCAAGCGATTCTTCTTGCGCGTGCAAGAGCGAGGCAGACCCCGCGGCATCAACGACAGTGGCCACGTCAGGCAACCCCGAAGCCGCCACTAGCTGTTGTGGTGAAGGTTGCGCATGCAAGCAGTGATCCACTATCGTAAAGCACAATCAATTCAATACATTCTTGAACGTTACCCCTAATTTTCACGAGCTACGACGCTGATTGTGGTCAAGATGAACACTCGGGAGTTTACCCTTACGCAGTCAAATTTATGTCTTAGTTCATGCGGAACACTTAGAAATTCCAATCATCACCAAAATCGAACTTCTTGGGTGCTGCGGGTGCTGCGGCTGTTGCTGGTGCTGGTTGAGCAGCTGCCGCTACCGCTGCGGGCTTGGGAGCCTGTTGGGTACTCGCGCCAAAGAACGAGGCTAGGTCTGCACTTCCGCTACTACTGGCAGCTGCTTGGGTGGGACGTGAAGCAGAAGGTGGTGGGGCCAAGGCAAACGCATCCAGACCGACCGATCCGGAGGCTGCACTGGTTGATGCGGGCTTAGAAGACTTTCCGCCAAGATTCAACACGATCTTACCATTGGCAGGCAAAGAGAGGTCACCAATGTCGATGTCACTGAGCTTGGCTGTGGATTTGCTGCTGAGGCTAGCAAGCTCTGCCTTGAAGTCCAGAGCAGGCTGCTTATCATTGAAGCCCATGCCGATGAAGGCGTACTGACCCGATGGGCTTGTGAGTCGAAGCACGAAGAATCGCGACGAGTCCACGGTGGGTTCAATGTTCTCCTTGGTAGCTTCACACTGAGCGAAGATGCCAGTTTTTCCGTCACGCTTGTCGTGTTCCAGGATGACGAAGTTCTTGTCGGTAGCAGTGGATGACGTCAGCTTGAGAATACCCGCCCAGATGTGGTCCTTGCCCTCGCTGAAATCGCGTGCACGCCATCCGTCAGGCCCGGGCTGACAGCCCTTGAGTGAGAAGACGTAGACTCGCTCATGGAAGAAGCGAGTGGCGTAGTCAGCCTAGATAGAATAATGGCACGGATAGATCGACATTGAATGGACATTAACAGTGCATGGAATTATTTCTCCGCTGTGCCGCGCACCGAGCCGAAACAACGCGTATTCTGGAGGAAGAAACGTACTGAGCTCATCTTGAGATGTTTCGCGTTACCACGTGGGAAGCACGGATCTGATGGGAATGTGGTAACAACGGAGCTATATACACGTGCAGATAGAATGAAATCCAGTGATTCCTAGCCGCATAACACATGTCTAACCCTGTATTTCACTCGACATAGAAATGTAAATCCTGACCCGAATCTTCGATGTCAGATGCACGAAACCATAGTTCACGACGAGTAGGCCATGTGATTCCAAACCAAACCGAGTGTGCAGACGATTATGCAAGTACAATTCTACGATTTATTCATGGCACTTGGTACGAACTGATGCCGCTCATATCATGGGGGACACGAGCTACCTCAGCCTCTTTACAACTGCTTCTTCTTGGTCAAGTACTTCTCATCGACGTACTCAGCAGCACCGACGGTGCCAGGAACCTAGATGGCGAATAAGAGCGAGACGAGCGAGTGGGAATAAGCTGCATGCTAGATTTACACAGTTGGCAGTGCATAGATTGTGCTTGCGCTGTAGTTCAGAGGACAAATTGACACACGACAACGCAGTCCATAGGCAGGTCCTCAGAATCACTAAGCTTAACAACGGCCGATACGTACAGGGATGTCCTCAATCTTGTACATAGGGTCTTCCACGGGCTCGGGAAGGTAGTGGCAGTCCTTGCAAGAGGGACGAGTGGGGTCATGAGTAGGGTTCTTGATCTTTTCGATTTCTTCCTTGTGGTTCTCCCACTTCTCGCCCCACTCCTTCCAGCGCTAGACAGGTAAGCGTTGATGATACGGGTTGGTGCATCGATGAGTTGTGCGGGTAGAGTATGGTTAAGCCTGGTGCAGAGGATTTTCGACTTGCGTATTGACACTCCTCAGTGAATCCCTGAGCGACACCGAGTGCTACAGCGAAGCGGTGAGAGCGATATGAGCGGTGCTCCACATCCACCAGAAGATATAGAACAAAGAAAGACTTATTAGAGTTGCTTAAGTGAACGTACGGCAACCTTCTCAGCCTCGAGCTTGGATTCCTCGAAGCGATCACGAAGGAGGCTCTTGACAGACTTGTCGTTGGTCCAATCCTTGGGAAGGTCGGCCTTGAACTCCTTCTCGAGCTTCTTCATCATCTTGCTGTCCTCGATGGCCTTGACAGCGGGGTCAGCCTGGAGCGCTGCGTCCATAGTTGCGGGCTGGACGACAACGCGCATGGCTGAGGCCATGGCAAGCATCGCGAGGATCGCGAATGCGAGAGCTACAACGCTACGCATAGTGAGCTCTACATGAATGAATAGAATTTGAATATAACCATCGTTAGAACAGCATGCCGATGCACCCGACCCTCGTCATAAGTGCATATCAGCCAAGAGGCCTCGATGGGTTGATCTCCTCGTAATGCAGAACCTTCTGCGACGTTTTTCGCAGACTCCCCATAAGCGTACAGCTCTTGGAGACATCTCACCGAATTATACCACATCCAATACAGTGAATGATATGCCAAATCAAACACACCACTCGCTGCAACGCGCGAGAAACACTCTTGAAAGGTGTGCAAGCAAGGGTTGAAAATTGACATCATCCACCCGCATCGAGCGAAGAACGAACTCTACCTTTTCTTGATTGGACTTCGAAGCACACAGTGGAGAGCCCCCATGAGGTCACACAAGCTTGCCGCGCATATACAACCTTGGCTCACGAGAATTTGTTATTCATACGGTGGGGTTTGTTTATTTCTTGCATCCTTTTACAGTGCTCTGCTCGTAACGATATGCTTGTTCGTCGAGTCACACCGGTTCGAGAATGCAAACAATCACGAGCTCGACATTGTGGCTTCAAGCTCCTACTTTGTAAAGTGTGACCAGAGTCTCTACTTTACACGGGGTCACCGAATTGGAGGTTGAACTGATGAGCCTCTGCCTTGGCATCCTCAATCAGCTGGTTCGCACGCTCGAAGACGGCGATCTTGGTGGTGGGAGCGTTGGTGGTGTCAATGTCCTTGTACTTCTCCTCCTGCATGGTGGGTACCTGCATGACACGGATGCCGGGAGCAGCCTGCTTCAAGGACTGTGCAATGCGTTCCTCTTGAACGTGGAACTCACGCTCGAGGGCAGGGAACTTCTCAGGGCTCATGTACTTGACGAGGTTCATCTGCTCGCGAGCGACGAACATGTCGTTGTTGGCGAGAGCCTTGTGGAACTCGCGGATAGCGTTAGCAGTGTTGATAGCAACGATCTCCTTCTGAGCAGCGTCCTGGATGAGCTTCTGGATAGCGAGAGGAGAGCCGGAAGCCTGCTCAATCTCGCTGACCTGCTTGGAAACGATAGCAAGGGAAGCGGTGAGGTTGCTCAAGCGCTCAAGCTCCTGCTGACGAGCAAGTGCGAGGGGAGAGGGGTTCTCACAGTACTGACCGGTCCAGAGGGATGGGCAGATGCAGACACCCATGTGGCAGGTAGCACCGTTCCAGCAGCCGCAAGGGTGGAGCTTGTTGGGACCCTTGTTGGTAGTGACGTTCTGAGCGTTGACGAGGGTAACGTTAGCAGTGGAGACGTTCTGGAACACATTGGTCGCGTTGGCAGTGGCGTTCATCATCTCGACGAAAGCGGGGTCGTCCAACTCGGCATCCATCTCAGCATCCATCTCAGCCTCCTCCTCGGCCTCCTGCTCAGCCTCGGCCTCGAGGTCAGCCTCAGCCTCAGCCTCGACATCAACGTCAGCATCAGCATCAGCATCAGCATCAGCCTCAGCCTCAGCCTCAGCCTCAGCCTCAACCTCAGCCTCAGCCTCGACATCAGCATCAGCCTCAGTCTCAATGAAAGCCTGGGGCTCAGGGAGGTCGAGGGCTTCCTCAGCCTCTGCCTGGATTGCGAGCTCCTCCTCAGCCTCGGCGGCGAGTTGTGCGTCAGCATCGACAGCGGATGCCTGTTCCTCCAAAGCCGCAGGAACGGCGTCTACCTCCACAAAGTAGGGCTGGTAGGCCTCCTCAGCGTAGAGTGCATCCACCTCGTACATCATCGCGGCTGGAAAAAGTGTGGTTTTGTAAGGGTCAGGTGCGGCGGGCGGGGTTGTGAGTCGTGTGGGAGCAAGCATGAAGACGTGGACAATTTTGTGCAATAGGTGTAGGATGGATCACGCGCCGAGCAAGCCAGCAGAAAGCGGGACAAAGTGGGGAGTAGGTTAAAGAAAGCTCAACTCGACCAACTTTGTAGTCAATTTTCATCGGGTTACACTGCGTGCAAGACCATGCTAGTATACGGGATCGATAACGTACCATAAGTGCCGTATGATGCAATGCACAAAGTAAGTGCTACAATGAAAATATACAAGCTTTTCATTGATTTAAAGCTTTGCACTTGGGTTCTCAGCCTCTCTCTCTCTTGGATTTTCCCGTATTTTTCTTGATTTTTCGCTATTTTTCCCAGGCTCTCTCGGGCATTTTCCCCGATTTTTCTTGATCCCATGGTGGGAATTTTGGCGATTTTTGCGGGTTCTCCTGCTTGAACTCGCAACTTTTTGCGAGTGGACTCGCGCGTGCACTCGAAACGGAACCTGGGTTTTCCATCACCCCCTACCTCGGCTCAGCCAGGCAAGGAGTGGGGAAACAGCTGCTGTGATACAGTAGTTTGGGGCGTGTTGCGGGATTGCTGCGAGTGGCATTTCAATGACATTGCCAGCATTGTGTTGTGCATCATCATACCACACTGGTGGTGTTTTTGCAACCCACTGCACCCCACTCGTAATGAGTATGACTCTGCAGACATTTCATGCGCTGAGAGATAACGATCATCAGACTGCAGGTTTGCGTCCGTTCGTGCGAGTGGGTGGGCCTGGGATCGGGAAGTTTGGGGGCGGGTGGCTTGTACGCTCAGGGAGTGTGCGCTGCCCGCTGCCATAATCGACCCGCCTCCGTAGAATCGATCAACAGAGGGTTCTCACAGTCTCATCATAGCAGTATCTGGTGTAGTTTGTGTGGTGTTGTGTCTATTCGACGTCCTACGCTGACCTCTAGTCAGCTCATCTGTCACGCCGTCGCTCCTCCCCTCTATCCACCCACCAGCACCTCAAGCCAAGCTCGCTCCTAGTCAGGCGCCTCGATTGGCTCGCCGAGTTCTGCTCTCCTACTCGACTTGAGTTGCTCGCAATTGCAGCGCCGCGCTGCTACGGCTCCTGCGGCCATTAAGGGATTATCCCTGCGTTGCATCTAGTCTTCTCTTCATACCCGTGTTGGTAACCTATCAGAGAGCCTTCAGGTCAATCGAGTAGTAAGATGGCTTCACTTACTGGCGACTTTGTTCGAGTTACCTATGCGTACTCACCGATGTATTCGGGCTCGGATGAGCTCTCCCTAGAGGTCGGTGATATCGTCCAGGTCACTGACCGATCACACGAGAGCTCAGGGTGGTTGGTTGGTCAAATTGGGGACCGTGCAGGTGTGTTCCCAGCTACCATTGTTGAGCCCTACGTTGCGGGTGTCGGCACCAAAACCGGAACAGTTGGAGCCAGTCCTGCACAGGTCCGTATCCACTTCACTGCAGATGCCGCAGATGAGGTCAAGACCCCTGAACAACCACCTGACAAAGTGACGTTCTCGGGTACTGTGTCAGTCGCTGAATCGCTTCGCCAGCAATCAGGACGTACACGAGTTCCCACAGTCGAGGAGTCCAAGCGTACCGCGGCACTCCAGGAGCTCAAGTCTGTGGCTAGAAGAAGCTCAAACCCCAATAATGCGCTTGTTACCGAGAATATCCGCAGGAGGCAAACGCTCTTCTGCCTGTATGCTCATTATTCGGCGCTCCTTTCCTCCACATTCTACATGCTCACGGGCTACATCTGCTTCTTCTGGGGCGCGTACGGTCGATCACCTGTTCCCGGATGGGAGAATCCCCGTATCTGGGGGGTTACAGATGGAGTTGCAAGTGTTGTGGCCATCCTGTCCGGACTTGCCATTCTCATTTACGAAATTCGCTTTGGTGAGGCTCGAGCCGGCGTTAACCGTATCCCGTTCCGCGGCATCATCTACACGCTCTGTGCTGCGCCTGGTTTTCTGACTATTCCAACTGGCGTTGGTGGACTGTGCCTTATGATTCCCGCCCTTGTGAATTTCTATTCCACATGCTTGGGAGAATCGTATCGACCACCCGCAGTCCCACCTCCAAAGGCCGATTCCGCAAAGGCTGTGCTAGCGAAACAACAATCTTCCTCATCATCGACGAGTGATGGTCGAGCTCCGGCCGCCAATTCGGCTTCATCGTCCTCTTCCTCGTCCACTTCCTCACCTCCTCCTCAGTCTTCCACGGCGGCGGACAGCGATGAGACACCCAAGGTCTCCAAGTGTGATCAGATCCTCACGTTCCTTGGAGGAGAGAACCCCGACCGTCAGGTCGGACGAATCGTCTTCCTTGTCTCGTACTTTGCCACATGCATCATTGTCGGCACTCTACACGCAATGGATGCACTAAGCAAGGTTGACGAGGCTATCGCCTTCAACGAAGAAAATCGTCTCAACCCGAAGGTCCCACCCGTACCAGACATGCCGTATCACACACGATGGATTGGTATGTGCAAGTTCTTTGGCAATATCATGAACTTGAACTTCACATTCATCCTGTTCCCTGTCTCGCATTCTGTGATGCGATATCTAGTTGACAAGTCCCGACCTCGAACATGGTACGGCATGCTCCTTCGCGCCTTCTTGTGGCTGGTTCCAGTCGATGATGCGATCAAAGGTCACAAACTCATGGGCTATGTGGGCTTCATCGCAGCAATGGGTCACACCATTGGTCACCTGATGAACTACGTATCTCGACCTGACTATGTGTGGGATTTATTTGGCCCAGGCATCTGGGTAACTGGTGTTTCACTCGTCGTAATTCTTTTCATCATGTATCCTGCTACGATTCTTAAGGTGCGCCGCAGCCATTTCGAGATTTTCTGGGTCACCCATTTCCTTTATATGGGTGTGTTCGTTATCTGCTTAATCCACGGTAAAGGCATGTGGGGCCCGAACTACTGGAAATGGCTCCTTGGACCTGGCCTCTTGTACCTCGGTGAGCGTATCTATCGTGAAATCGTCACACGCAAGCCTGTTACAGTCGTCTCCGCGACATTCATGTCAAATCAAGTCCTTTCCATCGCTGTCCGCAAGTCTGGACCGCTCGAACACTATTCTGAAGGTCAATACGCGTACATCGCATGCCCTGCTATTTCTTCATTCCAGTGGCATCCTTTCACAATCTCGAGCGCTCCTCAGGAGGAGAACGTCACGTTCCACATCCGTGTCCAGGACCGAGGCAGTTGGACGTACAAACTGCGCGACTTCTTCCGAATTATCGGATCTGGCTCTAACAAGGCGTGTCTCAAGCTTGCCCACCTCGAGGACGGAGAAATCGTTCCAGGTCTCGTCTATGGTCCAACCGGTCTGCCACTTCTGCGCATCCATGGCCCATACAGTGCGCCGACGCAGCACTTCTGCGAGTACAACGAAGTGCTTGTCTGCGCATCGGGCATTGGTGTGACACCATTGTCTTCCGCGCTGAAGTCCATCGTCCATTTCCGATGGAAATATGCTGTTGATCGCGCCTTCCCAGATAATGCGACCTTCATTTGGGTCGCTGCTCACCGCGAGATTCCATCGTTCCGATGGCTCATCCGCGTCATCAAGGAGGCAGAAGATGCTCTCTATCACCAACGCCAGCGTGCTCCTGCCGATGACGATATCCACAAACGCTATCTCAAGATCATGATTTTCGTGACTTCGTACAACAAGGCAGAGGCTGACAAATTCCTTCGACTGACTGCTGAAGAGCGTGACGCGGATGAAACCGGCTTGTGGGGCGAATCATACTTCGCTGCACAGGATAACCCTGGTCCGAATGCCAAGCCTTTGGCTCGTGCTAAGGCTCCTTTCACAGAGGCAGATATTTATGCTGCTCTGATGAATCCAAAGAAGGGTACCGTTACCTTTGGCAATTTGGAGATCACGCTGGGGCGGCCAAACTGGGAGGCTATTTTCCGTTCCGTCCATCAGCGTACCAAGGAAAGCAACATTGGTGTTACTTTTTGCGGCAATCCCGCTATCGGTCGCGATTTGAAGCACCAATGCCTGAACTTCAGTCATATCACAGGTCCCAATGGAGAGGTTAGGACTTGGCATCTTCACAAGGAGGTCTTCTAGTTGTTTTCGAGATGTCGTTTGCGACTCTGCATTCGTCTCCACTTTCATCCACATCAATGACCGAGACTCTATCTTTTTCGTCGCCCCAGCTATGGGTCCTACAATTAGCGTTCCTCACTTCTTGCCACTTCTATTAAGCCGTTCTACGGGTCTTAGTGAGCACCCTCCTGAGAATGGATTGAAAGAAGTCACGTCGGGCTTTCCCTTCGTTTGTCTCAGAATTCCGTGCCTCAGTCCCAGGCCAGTGTTAGTCTTTTCCAGTCGGATTGTTGCCTCGATTGTTGTCCACATATCCACTAGCAGCCACAGGCATACATACAGTAAAAACACAGTTTTGTGCTCTAAACCCCTGATAGTGGCACCAAACAAACTTCGAGCATTATTAGGCCAGGCTGAATAAAGCGAAGTCTGTATTGTATCGGCTGAGTCTCGACTACGGACATTAGAGTGCTGCTAGCCGCATCGGCCTACACGCAGTCCAGCATTACGAAATTAGCCAGGAGGCCAAGTCATAGTGCGACCACCAAGAACGTGAATGTGCAGGTGGTACACTGATTGGCAACCCTCCTTGCCATCGTTGATGACAATGCGGAAGCCCTTGTCCAGGCCAACTTGCTTGGCAACCTTGCGAGCGACAAGCAAGAGGTGACCCAGGAGCGCCTCATCTTCATCTTCGGCCTTGGAGAGCTGAGGAATAGGCTTGCGAGGGATCACAAGCATGTGAACAGGTGCCTGTGGGTTGAGGTCGTTGAGCACAACACACTTGTCATCCTCATAGACGAATTTGACAGGGATTTCCTACACGCGAGTAAGGGCCAAAACAAGTAAGCCAAGAACATCTGAGTTCCGATTGCGATGCTGCTTTCATCCAAAGGCCTGGTCAAGCCAGGGCCTCACCGTCCTGTTTGTTCAAGACCTTGGTTCTCAAACTGCGACAAGCAGAAGCCCGAAGCCCGGTACCACTTCGCGCATGAGAACTAGAGGTGGCCATGCAATTGCAAGTTCCCACCGAGTCGCGCCTAATACAGAGAGCTAACGTACCCCACGGGTGATCTTGCCGAAGATCGTGTCTTGCTGAGTTGCGGGTGCTTCAACACCCACCTCGATGTGCTTCTCCGAGGACGAATCAGAGGACATTTCGCGTCTGCCAAGTGCAATTTGTCGAAGAGAGGCATGCATTGTTGTTGATAGAGGGGTACGCGGAGCAAGAGGTGAGCGGTCAGTGGAGTGCAGTGTGGGCGTGACGGCGAATCGCGACGAAACCCTCGAGAAAGATCTGGTCTGAGTCACAGCCGAGAAGGCACGAGCCACGGATCTGCCGGCAGGACGACGTCCACTCGCAGCCTGATGCAGACCACGCTGTATACTTCGTAGGAGATAACTCATTCGAAATATTTCTATATCACAGCTATCGGGTGAATACCGGCTATTCAGCGATTGAAAAGTGAGATTCAACCAGAGTGGCAGCGAGTGTATCTCGAGTCGAGCTGATAGTACACCCAGTGCAAAGCAGTGCATGTGCGTCGGCAAATCGTTTCACGCATGATCGTGCCATTTGGCGTCTTGATCCCACGCGATCCCCGGTCATTCAGTGCGTTTATCATTCTGTGCCGCGTTCGAAACCAACATCTGGTAGGAGAGTGAGGGCACGCAATCTAGTCTGCGATGTGGTACCACAGCAGAGCGTGACATGGCTCCGACCTCAGTGATAGCCCATATACCCTGCATAAAACCTTACAATGCGCACTCCCTGTCGATATAATCCAGCGATAGTACGCAGGACTCCAGCTTCAACTCGGGGACGGAGTTCCCGAGGGCTAGTCTCACGGGACGGCATGAAGTAGAGATGCTGCTAACGCTATAACTATCGCCAGAAATGCCCTCCACTGTGGCAATATTAGAGGGCCTACTAGTGCACGTCTGCGGCGTAAACACGCCGAATGTCGATCGCTCCTTGCTGCCTCTACAGAGAATTCCTGAGGCTACTGCGGTAGACATGAAGGGCCTAAACTCCGAGTGGCAGCGCAAGCAAGAGGTAAGAAGCCGCCAAGCCTGTACACGGTGCTACAATCCCACATCCATCTTGCCTCCGGTGCAGGACCGCAAAAAGTATCCTTCACGGATAGTCACTGGTAACGGTTGAAAATTTAAAATGTGCATGTATTGAAATGGGTTGTTGTGGTGGATGTGGTGACGAACAAATTAGCTATGTGCATTCTAATCGTTATTCCATACCTTGATGATATACTACCATCTCTAGACACACACATCACATGGCTTCTGACCTCCGAAGTCAATGGGATGGGCAGGGTCTTCCGCCACCCATGCCGATCGGGGCCGCTCCTAGCGCCACGGGCGGTGTGTCAGGCCTTACTCCACTACCCATCACCGCGGGTATCCCGCCGCTACCAGTAGCCACAGTAGGAAAACCACTCGGCCAGCTTGACCCGCCCCAATCCCAGCCATTAGGAGGCGGAGCTCCCGTTCCGATTGGTAGTGTGGGACTGGGCGGCCCGATTGGCGGGGATGACAAAGCCGGCCAGCTCGGCCCTAAGCTCACCATGCCCTCGACAAGCACGAACATTGGCGGCTTGCCGTCCTCGCGGGGAGTAGACAAAATCACGCTGGGTTCGTCTGAATCGACATACCTGCACCCATGGATGTCAGCACTACGTCGAAGCTTCCAGTTCCAATCACGCGAAGGGAAACGGTTTGACTGGCCTCGTGTTAGTTCGGTTAGGTTAAATCAAATCATTGCTGCACGCGACTTTTCACTTCTTGAAGAACTCCTGCCCCATCTTGCGTTCGCAAACATTACCGATACCTGGAACTTTACCTCCTCCGATTTCCTGCACATTATTCGTCTTATGCAGCTCGAGTTGGAGTATCTCATGGCCATTCGCCAGCACTATGTTCAAGAACTCCGTCAAAAGGACTACGAAATGCTGACAATTCACGGCTCGACAGACAAGGGATCGGCACCCCCCGGATTCAACCTGCGGAACTCTGAGTTTCTAAGCAGCGGTAACATTGCCCAGGAGGTAGGTGTTGCCGTTCAGGCAGTGCTAGCAGCAGATGGTGTGAATCGAGAGACACTTCAGCGGACGCTCGGCACGGCCATTTCGGAGATGACCGCGCTACGAGAGGAGCTCGCCCGAAGCGGCAGCCTGGTTCTTGCAAAAGAGCTGCAACTGGCAAAAGACGAAGAGGAACGACGAGAAAGTGAATGGAAGCGATATCGCGAGGCATGGGAGCTAGAAGAGCGCACGCGTCGTCTCAAGCTTGAACAAGAGCTTTATAACAAGGAGCGCTTGCTCACGCTTGAGCGTGAGCGCCTGGAGAAGGCTCGACTTGCGCTGGAACTTGAACAACAGAAGCTGCAAAACCGAAATGCGCCAGGTGCCGTGGATATCTCTGCTATCCAGCGGAGCCTCAACGAGCAATTACAAGCCTTCCTCGCACAGCTACAGCAGGAGTCACACAGACTCACGACGTCCGTTTCCTCAATTCAACTTCCACCACCTGCTCCGACTCCTCCGTTAATCGCTCCAATTCATCAGCCGGTATTCCAGCCGCAGCCTGAGCCTCCCGTCCAAATTGCGACGCGCGGTGTGCCCGCTATTGCTCCACCGCAACAACCACAGCAACCACCTGTGCCGCGTGGTCCCGTTGATCGCTACAAGCTCAAATTGTCGGCGCAGAATCTCCCGAAGATGGATATCCTCTCGCTCACTGACCCATTTGTTGTGGTTTTCACAGCGCCAGCCAACACGCGTGCATCGATTGACTCTCATCCGCCTCCAGGGTACAAGCTCTTGGACATGACACCTTACATCATGGATACCCTCGATCCAGTTTGGACAGAGCCAATTGTCATCGAATGGGTGGAGAACCAAGATCTTGCGGTTCACTTCCAGCTGTGGGACCTCGATACCGGAAAGGGCAAGCATATTTCTCCTTCGAACTACTTGCGACACAAGTATATTGGCTGCACTTCTATTTCACTGACTCAGGTTACCAACTATCTAGGACAGCTCCGACAGTTTGATATCACTGATCGGAACGGAAAACTCTGCCACAACAACCGAGGACAATCTAAGCTCAATATTATCTGCACAAGTACGCTCGCAGAAGAGCGCCAGCGAGCTGAAAGAGAGGCTCAGCTCCGTGCGAGCGAAGAGGCTCGGCTACTTGATCAGCTGCGTCAGCTGATCGCAGCGAAGGAGCGCGATATTAATATGCTCACCGACCAGATTAACAAAAAAGTTGCGCTCCAGAAAACACATGCTGACCGAATGCTTGCGATGCAGGCATATAACATTAAGGTAAGCGGCGCAAAGTTCCCTACTATGAACTCTCTGGTGCGTATCTTTGCAACCGAAATGCACCAAACACCGGAAGGTATCGTCGCGCAGGAACAGAAGTTCGCGGCAATGACAGAGACCTCCTCTGGAACTCACGACCCAACCTTTTACAATAAGTTGACACTATACTGCCCCTCTTTCGAGGATCAGGAAGTGGAATTTGTGGCTTACTCGGACAACACCAACGGTGCAGTTAATATCGAGAACTTCGACCGCCTTCAGCAACAATGCCGCTACTTGGGCACTGCCACCTCGCGTCTTTCAGATTTGCTGCGAACTCAAGTAACATTACCGCTGAAAGTCGAAGGACGCCCGACTGCTTCGACGCTTGTGTTGAAGGCTGAAGTAGACCCGACCTCGACAGAGATGTGGAAGGCGACCGCTCAGCAGAAGATTGACGAATATCAGCGTGAGATCGACACAATGCGAGCTACACTGCAGAGTTATCAGCAGGAGCTTGCCAACTTGCAGGAGACATTGGCAAGGAAAACGGGAACAAGTCCTCCACCTCCTATGACGTCTGCCGCGAGCGTGGCTGGATCTGCGGATAACTCGAGCACCCGCGGGATTCCTCCCGTGCCGTCTATTAATCAGCAAGGTAGCTCCGGCCCCCCTCAGCCCCTTGCGCCTCTAGGTGGTGTGAATCCGCCACCACAGCCTTTGTCATCATCATCTAGCACCTCACTAAGCTCCTTACCTCCACCTCAACCAATGCCGCTTGGTGGTCAGTCCAGCCTACAGCCAGGTCTACCTCAAGCCCTGCCCCCACCCGTACCACCTACATTCCAATCTCAACAGTCTACCACTTCCCCAATGCCCCAGCCGCTTCCGCTAAACGCTGCATCCACGTCCCCACCCCCAGGGCCGGAGGTTCAGCCAATCACGGGGTTGCCCACGCATCCAATTGGACCTACGCCATTGCCATAACAAAGCAATTCGTCCAGACCCAATCCATACCTAGAATCTATGTATTTCGTTGATTCATGTGCATATTGCATGGAACAATAAACACTGCTCCACCACTGTATAGTTCTGACACACATGTGCGGTTTAGCCTGCTACCATTTATCTTTGATATAACATCTTGTATCTGTATGTTAAATAGGCCTCGCCACGCCACACCAGGGTTGCTGGACCTGATGTCTAGACACACAGGTCGAGAACCTGTCATTGATGCGGAGTTAAAGCTGTGCTGGATCTTGCATTTTGGTGAATTTGGTTGTCGACTTTGCTGAGGAGGTGGTCTTAACGAAAACCCTTCACAGCCCGCGCTCTGCCGAACAGGTTTCAAGGGCTCGAGTCTCAGCTGTATACTTGTGTAACAATCATCTCGACGAGATGCTTCTCTACAAAGACTCGTGACCTTGCTCGCGTTGTACATGCAGCCGTTGCGCCGAGCTGAAGTATTTTTGAATACACCAGCCTTCATTCTCCTCCCCAGTTTTCAGAGCAAGATAAATTAACTAACCATAGACTTCGATTTTGAACAATGGACCCATTCTAGGCTTTCGACGAAAGATGGGTTGTTCAGTCTTTTCCAAACCTCCAACCAAAGCTCCCATGCTTGCAGTTTTCAGTTGGTTCGCACATTCTCTTCTGCTTCTAACCTGATCAAACCGCTCTTAGATTCCTTGGAATGATCATTTGCAATTACAACTGCGCTTGCATTTGCCTCGTGAGTGCCCGGTGACAACTCTCGTCAGTCGCCAGTCAGGTTTGACTCTCACTCGCCCGACCTTGCTCTAGCCTCCTTACTTCCAGTATGCGGGGTATTGGGACTTATTACCGGGAGTGGCATATCGTCGAGTGGCAGCAGTGGCGTTGCGGATCGCCTGCTCCTTGTCTGTCTTCCATAGATCTGCGATCTGGTTGTCCAGAGGATCGTCGGGGTTAGGCGAGGCGAGAAGCACCTGGAGCGACAGCGCAACCTTGGGGATTTGCAATGCAGGGCTCCACTTGTCGGCGAGGATATCGAGGCAGATACGACCAATCGAGTCGACGTTGGGGTGATAGATCTTGGTCACGAAGTAAACATAAGGGGGGCTTAGAGGGTAGTCCTGGGGCAAGTAAAGCTCGAGTTCGAACTCACCACCCTCATATGGAGAGCCAGCTATATGGTGAGTGTGAAAGTATAAGATGTTATTATGACACAATAGTCGGTGAGAACGCTGCAAATGCAGAGCCGACGTCAGCGCGTCTCGGGGAATTACCGACGAATTCACAAACTGAACTGGCGAGGGATGGGCTCTCGTGGTACTAGGCACGCTCGATTGGGCCACGCCCCGTGTCAGTGGACACATGGAGAGGTGGAACTCTCATCTAGACTACCGATCTCCTCGCAGCTTGATTGAAGAGTGGGCACAAGAGATATCAGCACGATAAGGTCATTCAAAGACGTACCTGGACCCGTGATTGTGAGGTCGAAGTGGCGGGGGTCGTCGGGACGAGGGGTGATCTTGATACCCTCAAGTTTGTTCTCAGGCTTGGAGAGGTTCTTGATCTAAACCAGATGCGTGGTGGTAAGCAAAAGGGGCAAAAACGAGGCGGGATGATGAGTGGTGGGGATCGAGAAGGTGGGAGTTGGCATTGGTATTGGAGAGGAAGTCAGGTGGATTGCGGATGCATAGTTGACACAGATAGATAGTGTTGCACACGGAGACAACAAAACATGCATTATACAGCCAGCTAGCTACGTACCTCCGTCTCAATTCGCTTGCTAATGGCTCGGGACATGGACACTCTAGAAAGGTCCAAGATGGAAAAGGGGGCAAAGTGAGCCTGTGTCGCGAGTGTGTAGTGTCAATGTGACATCGAATGGATACATCTGTGGCATGCACACACAACAAACTGGTTTATATCCACGCAGTCAACGCAAACGGTCAAGAAATGCGACTGTAAGTTTGTGCGATTTGAGCTCTCTCAGATAACCTGATCGGGCTAAAATCCGTCCTCGATTCAATTCTGGGAGATCATAATGACGAGATTGAGTTCTGGGCTGGAGGCGGTGGTGCTAGCACAAGAGGACAAGGTTGAGGACCCAAGACTCAGACTCAAACCCGTCGAGAACAACCTGGCGATCAATCTCAGGACTGTTATTTTGACAACCTTGGTGCATGCCATCTCAATGCATGTCTTAATTCCTGGTACCATAGCTGCTCACCACCGTTCCTGGCTCCAACACCTGTGTCTGGTTTGACGGACCTGTGTATAGTGAGCTACGTATTACGCTGCGCACAGCTGATTCTACCAGTGTGATAACGCAATCTTTGGTCAGGTGCCCTGTATCGCTCGGGCAACTGACAGCGTGCTGAGCTAGTCGGTTTACATGAGCTGACTGATCAGACAGGCCGTCACGTCATGTGCGTTCGTACCATAGGTGTGTGCGGGTTGACTTAGCAGCGAGTTTTGCACATGCTACTTGGTTAGTTTGGGACTGTTTGGGACCTAGGTACGGTGTGAAGGCGGGGGATATGTGCCTGAACTCAGGCGGAGCGAGGTCCATCCACCCGCTGGCGGAACCAAACTGGCGTTTTGAGGCAACAAGAAAAATGTAATATATGACGCCTCTGCCGCACCCCGGCCTGGTTAGTTTCAAAAACGACGACAAACGATGGGTGTTGTGTCTTGGAATTTGAAGAACGGGATGGAGCACTTTTGACACATAAATTTTCCCGACAATTCGTGTTGTGTTGTCGGGTGTTGGAGGACTTGAGTAATCCTCTCCAGCGAGGAGAAACGACCGTGTGTTCTCGGGTTTGAAAACACAAATTTCAAACCCCTCTCCGCCCAAGGAGAGCGCGTGCGGTTTCCTTGGGTGGATGGGTTCTCCTTCGGTCGGTGGGGGTGCGGCAGAGGCGTCATATATTACATTTTTACAAGTGATGGAGAGCAAGCATATGTAAAATGCTGCAAAGGCACAATATACTCGCACGTAAATGTGCTGAAATCCTTGTCGCACGCAGTATGCGACCGAGTTTAAATATTCTAAGTCAGCACTACGCAAACAAGGCGCAGAATATGCCCTTTTCGACTCAAATTCTTCGTTCACAACTCGCCCAGGGGGATATGCAACGCCAGATCAGCAGTTTGAGCCACAGCAATATTGTAACAGATGCGGAGTTGCATGCCAGTAGTATTTCCAAGGTCAACTGCCGCAGCTACACCAAACTGGGCTCGCACACCCAGGTCACCGAAGCACCCATTCCACACAAAACGCCGACGTCGATGTACAAACGCGCCGTGGATAACAACGAGCTGCACTTCAATCAGATGCAGGAGGTCACTGTTAATAAGCTGCAAAGGCTCTATGAACAGATCATCGCCCACATGCCGGAAATCATCGCGCGTGCAAACGAACTCGCAGCTCAGGTCGGTCAACCCAACGGTAAAGGCGCTGGCAGCGGACTCAAGTCACTACTCGGAGGCCTTGGAGGTCTTTTGAGCCGCTTCGGAGGCGGCAATGGGTCCTCCTCAGGGTCTAATTCCGGCTTATCACAGGCTCCTGTCTTCTCCCTGAACACTTCCGGCAGTGACACCCAAATTCCACTCAAGGAGCCAATCATCCGGGGCATCTACATGTATGGAGGAGTTGGTTGTGGCAAGACCATGATGATGGATATGTTCTTCGAATCCCTGCCCTCGAATATTCCCAAAGTTCGCAAACACTTTCACACGTTCATGCTCGAGGTGCATCAGAAATTACACAAGCTTCGCACGGCCGCTGTGCAAAATAACTCACCCATTACCAATCCGCTCATGCATGTTGCGAAGGAGTTTGTACAGACTCAGGGTTTCGTTCTGTGTCTTGACGAATTCCAGGTGACAGATGTTGCTGATGCCATGATTCTCAAAGAGTTGTTCACAAACCTGTTTAACTTTGGATGCGTTGTTGTGATCACGAGCAACCGTGTGCCCGAGGATCTTTACTACAATGGTATCAATCGTGCATCGTTCTTGCCATTCATCCCACTTTTACGACACTACTGCGACATTCACGCGCTTGACAATATGCCAGATTATCGCATGCAAGTGGTAGCTCAGAAGGACTCATTCTACTGGCCACTCAACGAGCAAACCAAGGAGTCGATCAACTCCATCATCAACACTCTGAGTGACGGCCGACCGTTGACGCCAGCGACACTCAATATTATGATGGGGCGAACGTTGGCGCTCAAGAAGGTCATCCCGAACTATCTCGCTGTATGCACGTTTGAAGAACTCTGCATGCAGAACTTGGGTTCGGCTGATTTTATCGCGATTGCAAAGGCATTCCCTTGCCTGATCCTGACAGATATTCCTCTGCTTTACTTTGATCAGCGCGAGACGATTCGTCGATTTATCACATTGCTTGATATTCTTTATGAGCACCGTACTCGTGTCATTCTGGCAGCTGACGCTAAGCCCCAAGAGCTGTTCCGACCAGCGCGATCGGCCTATGCCACGGACTCCTCAAAAGTTCAATCAGACCCTGGAGTTTTGAAGCATGAACAGCAACAACAGCCGGCGGTTGCCAACGCGGCGGCGCCATCCAATTCCTTCACGGAAGACGAAGTCTTCGCCTCGAGTCGTGCGATCTCCCGCCTGGTGGAGATGACGTCGAAGAATTATATCGAGTCCATTGCCAAGCACGGCGGTAGCAAGGACACTCCGACTAGTATGTAAGCCAGTGGACGAATATGTCATCCCCTCGTGTGCCCAAACTAGCACAACTGTTAGACTAGCTATATGTTAGTGTTTGACGCAATTTCAGTCACATCCCTATAAGACCGACGTGTTTGAAGCCTTCTCATAGGGTGTAGTAAAACATCTAGTGTTGCAGCTTTTTATTCGTCAAACATGCTACTCAGAGCAGGTCCAAGTTTGCAAGAGAAGACATCACATTGCCGCGCAATGCGAGACCTGAGTCAGTACGCTGCGATAGCTTTGAAGGGAAGTAAAAATTCTCATGCACGGTGAAATGATTAGATCAGGGTGAGGGAACTATGTAGCTCGAAGGGACCATGCGCGCGACCCTAGTGGACATTCATTGGAAACAAAAGTTAGCAGTGGCTGAGATAGAAAAACGCAGATATGGTTTTAAGTTGTAAAGAAGTCAAAGAGATCACCTTCATCAGCAGCAGCTGCTGCCTGAGGCCTTGATGCTGGTGGCGCCGGTGGTGCCGTTGTCCTTCGACTAGAAACCGCAGAAGGGAGGTTAGAGACACCGTGCTTTTTTGGAGCCGCTGTTGCCGTAGCCAGCGGGCGTCGAGTGAGAGTGCCGCACTCACTCTCGCTTTCGCTCATCGCACTGTATAACTCTCGAGCTGGCTTCGTGGGCGCACTTGGTCGAGTAAGCTTGGAGAGAATGCTGCGATTTGGTATGGAGGAAACGGCCGGCATTGCATGCAGTGGGGTCATGGGCGTTGCAGGTGGCACCTTAGTAACTGGGCGTTTGGCCGCTGTGCGTTCCTCGGTACGTGTCGTTGTACTTGAACGTTGGTCTCGAGATGCCTGTGGCATCTTGTTCAAGGGCACATTTTCGGCATCAAAACCTTGCGACAATCCAAAGTCATACGCGTCACCACCAACAGGATCTTCCGCAGCTCGTGCTGATGGTGGACTACGCTGATGATGATGACGGGTTGACGTCTGCGGAGTGGCCTCAATTACCTTCTGCTTCAGCTCTCTGGACTGTGTCGGCGCATTCAAGTTGCGAAGGGAGCTTTGAAGCTGAACTGGTGCCTTAGCTCCAGATGTCGTTGCAGAGCCTCGCGTCTGGACTTGATGGGGCATTGCCGACTTGCTGTTGGAAGCTGCGGTAGCGCTACGTAAAGGAGTACGTAGAACAGGGACAAGGGTAGAAGCCTGAGAGGCAGGCATTTCCGTCACAGGACCGGCAGTCGGAGGCTCACACACAATTTCATCTTCGCTTCCTTCAACCCAACTTGCGATTGCCGACTGAGACATTTTAGGTTCTCGAAGCGAGATCTCTCGAAGGTTTTCAGATGGGTTTGTGGGCCGAGCGAAGCTTTGGGCGGTCGATCGAGGTGGCATAGGAGCCTTGGTCTGCTGCTTCATGCGCTGCTCGCGGGCAATTCGAAGATTCTCGGCAACCTTAGCAGCAGCGGCAGCAGCGCTTTCCTTCTTCTTCGCCTTCGCCAGCTCTCGTGCTCTGGCGGCCTCAGCTTCGGCCTCTCGGGTCTTCTCTTCCTCGAGCTTACGAAGGGCCTCTTGGCGTTGCTTCTCCTCGAGTTGAAGTTTCTCTTTACGGCGGATTTCCTCTTGGCGTGCCAATTCAGCTTTGCGGGCTTCTTCTTCCCGAAGCATGCGTTCAGCCTCTTGCAGTTTGGCTTGCCGCATGCGTTCTTCTTCGGCTTCTCGGAGCTGAATCTGATTCATGATGGCAGCCCGGAGCTCTTCAGCTTTGACTCGTAAAGCCTGCAGTTTGCTCTCTTCCTTTGCCTCCTTCTCTCCTATCTCAGCTTGCCACTCCTGAAGCAAGCGTGAGCTCTCTGCAAATTTCGCCTCCCTTTCCTTGAGTTCCTGAAGTTTGTGCTCCTCGATCTCAAGCTTCTTCTGAAGCAAGTTCAAATCAGATTTCTTTCCGGCGAGTTTGCTTTCCTTGCTGTTCAATTGGTTGCGTTCCCGCTTGATGGCCGTGAGGATCGTCTTGGAGGTATCGGTTTTTGAAGAGGCTGTTTCCTTCAGCTGTGAATCTAGCTGCTTTAATTCAGCCGTTAGCTTCTTGTGGTGCTTTTGCAGATCTTCGAGCTCGGTGTTGGCATCTGACAGTGCTTTGTGCTGGGCCTCTTCGACCTTGTGTGCTATGTCTTCGAATGTGGCTGCCATCGTTGTAACTTCTTCGGTTACGAACCCTTTCAGGTTCCGCAGATCGTCAAAGGCGAGTGTGATGTCACGAGTACGCATCTCGATGACGCGCTTCTTCAGCTCAAACACGTGCTGGTCCTGAGTAGTCTTTTCTTGAAGAGTGGAAGTCTTGGTTTTGACTTCGATGCATTCAGCAGTAAGTACATCAAGCTGTGGCAGGGCCTGAAGCCTGGATCGCTCTGAAGTCTCCTGGATCGTGACTTGTTCGAGCTCCTGGGTTGCCTGAGCGAAGGTCTCGCCAAGTTGTTTGAGCTCTTCACGCTTGGAGTTGACGGCCGTAACAATCTTATTAGCTTCTTCAAGCTTCTGCTGCGTGGCCTGATCCATTCGCTCGATGGTTTCTGTGATGTCGTTGATTTGGGCCTGCAGTTCCTGCATGCGATTGATGTCTTGCTCCCTACTCTCAATACGCGATCGTAGGGTTGCAATCTCATTTCGTACTTCATCGAGGTTAATGGTACTTTGCTGGAGTTCAGCGCGACGACTCGCAACGTTCTGAACAAGGACTGCTGTCTCATCCCTCAGAGTTGCTGATTTCTTTGTGAGAGCCTCATCTTCATCCTTCATAGCCTGAATCTCCAGCTGCAGGGACTTATTCGAAGCCTCAAGCTTGTTATAGGCGGTTTGCATTTCTTGGATTTGTGCTTCTCGTTCGGCCAGAGTAGTTGTCAAGGATTGGTGGGTCTCGCGGAGCTGGCTAAGTTCGTCAGAGTAGGCTGATACCATTCCACGAACGCGAGTAATTACGGGTTCGCGCAGGGCATGTATAGCCTGAACACCTGCAAGACTATCCATCGACGACTGCAGAATCCTTGAGTTCTCGTCAAGCATGCCTCGGATTTCCTGGATCTTCTGGACCAAGGTTTGGTGAGCTTCTCTGATGCGAGCTACGCTGGCTTCTTTCGACTGCATAGTTTTGTGCATCTTGGAGTTAAGAGACTCTGCCTCAGCAAGACATTGGCGTAGGATCGCAAGCGTGGCTTCCCCGTCTTCAACTCGTTTAGCAATCAATCCCGTCTCAGCTCGAGAACGCTGTTCCTGGATGACAAGCTCGTTGTATCGTGAGCGGACGGTCTCAAAGGAGATATTACTTTCGGTAAGCGCGTCACTAGACGCCCCAGGATGGGTCGTGAGCATGGTCGATGTGGTACTTCGGCTGCCGACACCACCGGCATGCGGGACAACAGTTGTCACGGCAGTCTGGAGCGAACTCGTGGCTGGCACATGAGTTCCAGTGCCCAGACCTGAGGAAGACTCAGCAGGAGGTAGTTTCATGATCTGACGAGGTGGCACAGGCACCGGTGGCAGGTTCTAGGTTGGGAGTATGAGTGAGGACACAGGAAATGACGGAATGAGAAACCTGAATTTGCCGTAAATCACCGAAATTCAAGTCGTATAATACGAAGCACAAGTTGCAGGGCTGGACAGGAGTTGCATTTTGATTCAGATACATACCTGAGGCGTGTTAGCGCGGCCTGGAAGGGGTGGTTTCAGCTGGCTCGCCTGGTTCGTGGATGCCGCGGCTGGGAGTTGTGAAGTGGAACCCTTGAAATTATTCCATGCTTGCGATTTCATGGTATTCCACTAGATTGTGTGGAGTGTAAAAATCATTGATGAGTTGCAACTCACTGGAAGCACGGATATATTAAGTTTATCACTCGAATGCACTCATAAATCACCCTATTCTAACTCGTTTATTTTACCACATTTTTCCAGGTTTTTCCAACTTGAAAAAGGACCTGGTACGTGCGTTTCGACTAGGTCGCATTGGGCAGCCGCGCGAGCTCGATCGTAGATCGATGCAAAGCATAGCTATATATCAAAGAACGTAATTTTAAAAGTAAAATAATCTAGTAATATACATGTTTGACCTGGATTTCCGATTTTTCCAACCTGGGTTCAACTGTCACGCGGATGGTGTTACAAGTTTACACGTCGAATCCAAGCTTGCGGAGGCAGATCTACAGATGGTATGGGAGGTAGTGATTGAAAGGTGCGTTAGATGACGTACTATGCCAGAATTTCCTTAGAAGCTGCGCAGGCGAAAGCCTTGCACACCCAGCTCAAGTACTTACCTTGTGGTTTTCGATAGCTTCACCACAGTTCTCCTCACCAAACCTGACGACACATTGGTCCTAGAAGTGGTCAACACAACATACATATCAGCATGTTCATGCACGTGAGCTGAGTCCGTCATCCAAAGGTGATCGATTTCAATCGGAGTTTCTTGAAGCGCGTTTGGCTGAGACTTTGAAGGACACACCCATGCTGAGCCGATGTACGTACGCGAATCTGACGAGTCTCAGGGCAGGCGCAGCAGATGCGCAAGGGCTTCTCGCCCGCGGCTTGTGTGCTGGTCTGCTTCGACGTGTCCTGAGCAGCAGCAGGTGGGACAGGAGGGCAGACGGTGTTCTCGGTGGATGACATGACTAGATCGTGTAATAAGCGTGAAACATGCGTTCGCACATGTGAGCTCGGTCGTTTGATGCGTTTTGTCTTCAGATCTAGAAGTACAGAGCCGCGATACAGTCGCTGCGGAAAAGTAGAAATGGGTTGAATGAGCACCCTAGCGATTGTCTTGGATGTCGAGTTGGATTGGGAGCGGATTGAAGTAAACTCGTGAAATCGGTCTAGACCGCATGTGTGTTACTTGTTATTCAATTTTACTCTGAGTGACCACACAAACCTGCCGTGTACAAGACTCTTACCGTGACTCTCGCAATCACGGCGATGCGCTCTCTCCGCTGTGGCTGTTTCGGGGGATAGCACGGACTGGGGGCCCGCCGCGGACCCTCAAACTACCGCATTTACTCGGAATAATCCACTTACACACCCGCGCATCCACACCCAATACCACATATAGATGTCCGGCAAGCCGAAGAACAGCGCAGTTACGGGCACCAAGCCGCAGGCGAAGGCGAAGGCCCCTCAGCAGTCGAAATCGCTTGAGTGGCAGCCTATCCAAGTCGATGTGCGTCTGAACAAGAAGCTTTTCAGTTCGGAAGGCGATGCGGAGCGATTCATCTCGCTCGAGACGATTGATGGAAGTGCGATCTACGACCCCACCCTCCTAGGCTCGAAGCGCTCGCTTGAACTCTCGTCCAGCAAGGCTCCGACCAAGGTTAGTAAGCAGATTCTTAGTGAGAAAGAGAGTATCTTAAAGGTTGGCCGAATGGGACCCGACGGTTTCATCTACTTTGACAGTGACAAGCAGCAGCGCGAGGTCATGGCCAAGCTGAAAGAGCTTAATGAGAAGGCGGATGCCGAGGCGGCGGCGAGGAAGCGACGCAAACTCGGCATTACCAACGACGATGCTGCGGCTGAAGTCCCAGAACACGCTGATTCCGAAGAAAGTGAGTCAGATCTGGACGAAGATTCCCTTGTGATTGATGATGCGGAAGAGGACATTGATGAGGACGGATTCGGCTTTATGGGAGAGGAGGATGGCCTGCTCGATTACGAGCTCGACGAGGACGAAGATATGGAGGAAGACGCAGGCCATGGCGGGGTCGACTTTGAGGGTCTCGTCGACTTTGACGCAGTCAACTCCCTCGAGGAGTTGGAGGAGCTGGATCGACAACGCGCACAAGAGGCTGCTGAGCAGGCGGCAACGGCAGAGGAAGATGACGAACAGATGTATATGTACGGTGAAGAAGACGAAGATGAAGACGGCTTCATGTTCGACGATGAGGACGATGAGCAGTTGGAGTTCGAAGACGAGCCACTCGAGGAATTCAAGGTTTCCGATGAGCACATTCCAGAGACCCTGCGCGAGCTCGCGTCCACCATGGAGGTTGGCAGAAAGGATGAGGAGTTCCTCGCATGGGCCCCGTTGGGTCTACATCCTCTTCTGATGCAGGGAATCAAACGCCTAGGCTTCACACAACCAACCCCAATCCAGGAGGAGTGCATTATTCCTGCTGCAAAGGGCTGGAAGGATGTGGTTGGTGCTGCTCAGACAGGTTCAGGTAAGACTCTTGCATTTGGTCTGCCAATTTTAGAGGCTGTTATTGAGAATCGTGAACGAGTTGCAGAAAAGGCCCGTATCGCTGCCGAAGAAGCTAGGCGCAAGGAGCTCTTGCAGCGCGCCAAGGAATCAGGCGAGAAGATCAAGCGCAGCGTTCTCGAAGCGGAAATTGCCGCTGCTGGCACGAAGGCCTATGCAGAAGCTAATGGTCCTAAGTCTGATTTACTTACTGCCATTATCCTTACTCCAACTCGTGAACTAGCGGCTCAGATCGGTTCTCACCTCGACCAGGTTGCGAAGGATGCTAATATTCGCTCATTGGTCGTTGTCGGTGGATTGGCAGTTGAGAAGCAGCGTCGCATTCTGACCAAGAACAATCCTCCTATTATTGTTGCTACGCCTGGTCGACTATGGGAATTAATCTCAGAGGGCATTGATGCATTGATGGATCTGTCACGTCTCCGATTCTTCGTTCTGGATGAAGCCGATCGAATGGTCGCCAATGGCAGCTTCCCCGAGCTGGACAACATCATTAAGTACGTCCAGTCGTTCCGCGAGGATCTGAAGGAGTTAACCCCGCAACAACGAATTGAGCGAAATATTCCAAAGCGCATGCAAGTGTTCCTCTTCTCCGCAACGCTTACTCTCAAGGACGAAGGCCACCACAAGCGGCAGAATCGATATCTGAAGCTCAAGGACAAGTACAAGAAGCGCAAGCAAGTCGAAGACTCTGCAGAAGATGAGGAAGTTAAGGCACAGGGTAAGAGTCTGCTTGTCGAGCTGGCTTTGCGCTTACCCTTTGAAGGTAAGCCCCATATCGTCGATTTGTCATCCAAACTTCTTATTACATCAACAATCAAACAAGAATACGTTCAAGCATTGGATGAGGAACGCGACGACATTCTTTATTACTTGCTACACAATCATACCGGTCGCGCGCTTGTGTTCGTTAATGCTGTCTCCATCGTCAAGCGAATCTCGGCCATCCTGAACGCACTTGGAATTCGAGCTCGGCCACTTCACGCTCATTTGCAGCAAAGACAGCGTCTCAAGATCTTGGATCAATTCAAGTCAGAGCCTCGCTCAGTAATCGTTTGTACTGATGTCGCCGCTCGCGGTCTTGATATCCCGAACGTCCAGCTTGTGATCCATTTCCACTTCCCTCAGACTCCTGAAATTTACGTTCACCGAACGGGTCGTACAGGCCGTGCCGGCGCAACGGGTCGCTCCGTGCTCGTAGTTGGACCTAAAGAAACCGATGAGTACGAGAATCTGCTCAAGGTGCTAGGTCCTTCGTTCCAATCCAGTCTTAGCCTCCACCGACCTGATTCACACGTGATGAAGATGGTACACACCCGAGTCTCATTGGCTCAGAAGATAGCTGCCATTGAAGATCGCAGTTCTAAAGTCCGAGCTGAGTCGAATTGGCTCAAGAAGATGGCCAGCGCTGCCGGCTTGGACGCCGAGGACGCTGACATGCCAGATGATGACGAGTACATGGCATTGGCACGAAGTAAGAAGAAGAACCGAGAGCGATGGCTAGCGGAGAGCTTTGGTGGCTCAGACGACAATCAGCATAGCGAAGACGATACTGATGATGACGAGCGCGACGAGGAAGTGGAAGCCATCAAGTTCCGTAAGGCTCTTGTGAAGAGCAAAGAGCTGGATCGTCTGAAGCAGGAACTCGCGCAACTGCTTAAGAAGCCGATCAAGAGCAAGATGAGCCGATTCGATCGCCAAAGGGTTGTCCAGTAAGCGCCTCCTAGGTTGGGCATTGTTCTCATTGTGCATAAATAGATGTTTATGGTTGACGCGAGGTCGGATGTGTTGCATTCGAGAAAGAAAACATTGAATACTGCTGTGCGAATTGAAAGAGAATGTTTTAGCCGAATAATAAGCACTACAGTCCCCTGTTGATTGTAGGACTATGGGTGTGTAGGGCATCGTCATTTGGGCATCGTCATTATTCATGCCTACTGTTGCCGACTGGACGTTAGCTCTTCTCGCCGGTTGCTCCGGTATTGTTCGAACCGCCTGCAGCAGCACCTGCGCCACCAGCTGCGCCACCTGGGCCTCCTCCTCGTCCACCGCGGAAGCCGCCTCGACCACGGTGGCCACCTCGGCCACGTGGTGGCCAATATCCAGGGTAAGGAGGATATCCAGTCATTGGAACTGGCATGCCATAGGCGGGGACCGGCATGTACATCATGCCGCCCCGCATAATCATGCCAGGAGCATATCCACCTCGACCACGGAGACCACCCCGGCCCGCGGCCGCGGCACCTCGAAGCTTGTGACGGGGAACGTTAGAGCGCTTCACAACGACCTTGATAGGACGACCGCGGAGTTCGGTTTCGTTCAGAAGCATAGCGTTGACGAGAGCCTCTGTTTCCTTGAACTCGACGTAGGCGTAGCCCTTTGGATGTCCCGTATGCTTGTCTCGGATGATAGTGACACGGTTGATCTCACCGCATAATGCGAAGTAGTCCTTGAGGTCTTGTTCCGTGACGGAGTAGTCGACGTTGCCGACGAAGATGGATCTCAAATCTGCATCAGATGCCGAGCCTGCACCCTCACCCGCCTTCTCCTCGCTACCCTCGCCCTCTGCCTTGGGCTCAGACTTGTTCCATTCTTCTAACTGCTCACGGAAGTTGGCGAGCTCAGGGTCGTCGAACTCATCACCTGCACCCTCGCCTTCGCCACCAGCATGTTCTTCGCCGCCAGCTGACTCGCCTGCAGTTGCACCGGCATCTTCGCCGGGGTTTGTCGTAGTAGTGTTTTCTGTGTCTTCAGTGAAGTCCGTCTCGAGGGCAGGATCTTGCTGTTGCTGCTGTTGTTGTTTTGTACTCATCTTTACGTATGAAGTGCAGTAACCTTCGGTTTGTGGTGTGTGTGGATGATAACTTGTTCAAAGGTAGAACTCGCTTCAGGACGTTGAGCAGACCCGACGTATCGTGAAACGTTAAGAGTAACTATCTAGGTGCGTTCTGGAATTAAGTACAGAGCTATGCAGTCCGCAATGATATCGGGTCTAGAGGCAATCGCAGACGCGAGCGAGGAGGGTCATAAGTGCGTAGGATGAGCAAGGGTCTTTGCGAGTCGTGCTGCCGGAAGGGAGAGCAGGCGTCATATCAGGACGAGTGCGACAATCATTGTGATCCACAGAGTGGTACGCCTCAGGATGAAGCCACCTGGTTGGTCCTAACGGCTTATGGCATGAGCATGCGGACGCAGAATTTCACTCGAATGTCATACCAGGGGGAAAATGGGATAGAATCCGTGATTATTTCAGGGATCTCGATCGACCTCATCGAATTAGACACCGTGTACAATCGCTCCAAGGTATTGAAATCCCGGAATCAATCCAGATCCTTGCTATATACACCCGCTAAAGTAGACAAGTTTCGACTCACAAAACTGTTCGTTGGTTGGTTGGTTGATTGTTTTCCGGGGGCGGGTGGATGGAGTCTTCATTTCTTGTCAGTTAAGGTGGATGGAATTACCCAGTAACGGACCAATTTGAACTTGGAAATCAGCTTGGAAAACGAGCGAATTCGCGCCGTGTACGACCGTTACGAGTCTATGCTATTCGCTATAAGCTCGGCTATCTCATTGCATGGAGTTATCTCTGCGTGATATATCCCTGCCATGCAGGACTGGGTGCGAAAATAGCTCGGAAGCACATACCAGGAGGCCAGCCGGCTCTGACGTGTGTCGAGTTAAGCTGGGCGACCTATGGCAGGGACATTTAGTGTGTTAACTATTTCATTGCTCACCGTATTACCGTCCCTCCCCTCCTGTAGTCATAACGTGGGACCCACTCGCAGCCTCGGAAAATGAGCAGTCCTAACCCGGGCGACGCCGATAGTGGGAGACGTTCAAATGACGGCCACTGGCCCGACCCCGACAACATGCATGGCGCCGGCTTGGGTGGTGACAACAACTCTTCGCATCATGACAACCCTGCTGGATCCTATGCGGGTGGACTAGGCCAAGGCGGTGATGACCGTTTCAGCACCAATCCGAATCTAGGTAACTTACTCGGTGGCGATGGCCAAGGCCCCGAAGACGGCGGTAACGGCAACGATGATGCCAGCGGCGGTGCTGGCGGTGATGGCGACGATCTCAACCTCGGAATTGGTGGCGCTCAAGGTATTGAAGACGCTGCTGTTGACGACACCGATGACCTCTACGACATGCTTCCCCCGTGGGCCAACGAAGAGAACCGAGCGATCAGCGCGCTGGTAAGGAAGAAGGAGCAAATGCTTCAGAAGTCGCAAAAGGACGTTCAAGAGACTGTTGATCGTATTGGCATCATGGCTGAGCACTTAAAGAATGTGCGTCAAGAGCATGTGCACACCCAAGCCTTGCTCGATGCGAAGGCCCGTGAGATCGCGACTGAGGAACACTTGAGGAAGCTCTCCGAACGCAACTTAGGCCGGCTACAGCTGCAACTTCGAACAGTGTCGAAGGAGATCGATCAGGCTCAGGACGAGTCGAACTCGCTGCAGAACGAGTTGTTCGCTGCAAATGAGAAGCTCGAGAAGTTCAAGCTCCAAATGAACTGGAATCAAGAAGAGCTGCTTGAGTGGTCTACAGCGATCAAGCAGAAGGAGGAGGACAAGGAGGTGATCGAACGTTACCACCGCCAGGACAACGCCCGGCTTAAGCAATTGGTCCAGACAGTCGAAAAGAACTCGCGAGCGCTGCGCGAGGCCCAGGCTAGCCTTCAACAGGAAATCGTTGAAACTCGAGCCGTTCAGATGGAGTTGGATTCGCTGGCTGAGGCTTTCAAGCGAGAACATCAACAGCGACAGGAGCTTCTTCGACAGTGGGACGAGTCCATGAAGACGCTCAACCGTCATGACCAAGAAATCCTAGAGAGAAAGAGCGAATTGGTCAAACAAATCCAGCGATCTCAAGAGCTGGAAAAGCACATCCAGCATCTTACAGATGTTCTCCAGAAGACTGCAGCAGATTACAACTATCAACAGGGTAAGCTTGTGTTCTCGGACCGTGCACTTAGCCACCGCCGAGAAGAAGTTCGAGGCCAGGAAGAGATCATAGCTCGCCTTGAGGATGATGTTCTCTCACAACAGAGCGAAACGTCCAAGGCCAAGCTCGAGCTTGCTGCAGCTAAGCGCCAACTAGATTTGCTTCAACAAAAGCATGAGGAGTGGAAGAAACGCAACGAGGGCCAGCGACGGAATGTTGAGGCGACTAAGCAGCAACTTGAGGCGGCTCAGAATGATACCAAACAGTTGACTGTGTCCGCAGAGCAGATTGAGAAGCTGTACCAAACCCACAAGGATCAGCTTGCTCAGCTTGACAAGGCTCTCCAAGCTGTTAAGGATGCCATGTTTAAGCACTCCCATGAGTTGTTCAACCTTCGCAAGACCGAAGCCAACCTTATCGCCGAAATCAGCGGTGCACAAGGTGCCTCTCGCAACTTGCAGGCTCGCATTCGTGAGCTTGATCAGCGCTCATTGAAGCAGCAGGAAATGTTGTATTCAATTGAATTCCAGGTCCAACAACTTGAGCGTAAAGTCGCTCATTCGAGTGGTAAGCGTTCTGTTGAGGAGACGATGCAGCTAAACAAGAAAATTGCCAGCTTGCATCGTGTGCTGGAGCAGACCAAGGCGCAGTCAGCCATGCTCTCCGGCCAGATCCGTCGTCTTCAGGACGACCTGCGTGCAGCATACCGAGCCAACGCGGAGGCGGTTGAAAAGAAGGCTGCCCTCAAGGACAAGCTTGCGGCTGCTCAGCTTGAGGTCGAGACTGAGGAGCGTGAAGTCAAGAAATGCATTGCTCAGAAGCAAGAGCTTGCTATTCAACACGATGAGATGAGCTTAGAAGTCAAGCGATTGACTGAACTCCTGAAGACGAAGCAGGATAGCATATACGAACTCGAACAACGAAAGCTGCAGCTCGAGTTAGCGATGAAGGAACGCGAGAAAGAGATTTCGCTACATCGCGATGTTCAGAGAGCAGAGTACAAAGCGAACGAGGAAGCCAGGCATCAGGTTGCGATGGATCTTCGTGAGCGCCAGATCAAACTGGATCGCTGCAAGGCTAAGTACGACACACTCGCCGGTAAGCTGCGTGGCTCACTCGGAAACCAGGATGGCGAGGAACGCACGCAAGCCTACTACATTATTAAGGCGGCTCAGGAACGTGAAGAACTTCAGACAAAGGGTGATGAGCTCAATAACACAATCCGCCGGGCTGAGAAGGAGATCCTTATGCTCGCCAAGACGCTCAAGTCACTCAATATCCGCAATCAGCAGCTTCGTGAGAGCTTCCACACTGCCGACCCTGAAGGTCCTGATATGCAGCTGAAGGCTCAGTTGGAGCAAAAGATGAAACAGGTTACAGATGCCTTGTACAAAAAGAAGAGCATCCTGCGCGAGATTACAGCCGACTTCGAAGAGCGCCGCAAACTGTTGGCTGAGCTTATCAGTGACATCGCTGCTGTGGGCAAGGAAGTACAATCCCAGGATAAGGATCTGACCGCCCTTCGAAAGCAACTTACTGAGCAGGATCTACAGCTCCAGCGAGCCACCAAGCTGTCGCAACAGAAGCGTGCTGAGTATCGTCGATTGCACCAAATCGCGAAGGGCGAAACCACGGCAGAGGAGCTGTATGTTGCGCTTCAGGAGATCAAGCGAGCGAATACTATCTCGCTGGATATGCTCAAGGTCTTCATGGAAGAGCACCCCAACACGCAAGAAACGATTCAAGAGATTCTTGATGACATGGGCATCAACATCGAGAAGTACACGATGAATCGAAGAGGTGGCAACGATGGCAATGGATCGTCAGGTCCGTCATCTGGCGGACCGCCTTCGAGTCCTGGCCCATCACCATCGCCCTCGCCCCCACCTGCGGACGCACCAACGAGTAGTGCAGCAGCTGCATCACAACCCGATTCATCTTCAGACGTCTTGTCGCCCATTAGGTAACCATACCTGCTAAAGTGTCTGTCAGTGCCGAGCTGACTGTTCGGCACTTCGCCTCTCACTCTCCTGTTCTGTAAAATAGTACCGTACACCTACCTCTTAAACGTTTTAAGTACCTTCACCCACGGCCGTTACGGGCTGTCTGTGTGTTAAAAGCAGAAGCTTGTTTTTGCCACAGCTACATCACAATACACTTGTGTCGCACCGTATTGCTTATTGCTGAGTGAGTCCTGCTCATGTGGCCACCGCAGCGCGAACTACCGCATCGATACCTGCGAAGAAGGCTCGAGAGAGCCGTTTTTTTAATTCACTTCACACACCATTAACATCCTAGAATCGAGACTGATAGGTGTGCCAGTGCACATCTGACGCAATAATCCCGCTTCTTAAACCGTTGTAAGCATATTCATCTGTATAATTCCCGCGCCAGCCACGCCCCATGTCGGCTTCTGGCAACTCTTCGGCGTCCTCAGGCTCAAAGAACAACTCTACGCGGCCCAGTCGACGGTTCTGGGAGGAGGACGCGGACGATGACCCCAGCACCAAGCTGCCTGAGATCAGCGAGGATACTGCGGTCTATCTCACCACACAAAGGAAGACACATGGCACAGTTTCTTACGGTGGAAGTAGAAGCCTGAGTGGAGTCTCGGGGCGCGATCCCGAACGCGAATTCAAAGAACGCGTAGAAAGGCAAAGGAGGGTACGTATGACACCGCAACGCGCTCATTGCATTGATATACACTTAGTTGCGCCCATGCTGGCCGCTCCTCGCGACCGACGCACTTGAAGACCGAGGTCAGTGTTCTAGGTGGAAGCTCACTAACGACGACCGAGTGTATGCACTAAGTGGATGTATGATGCATTTGTCGGCATGCTCCTTGCGGTATGAGAGTCTCAGGGATGTTTATACGCGTTTCTGTACTGTGTACTGATAGGGTGTTCCTTAGCCTGGGATTCCTACTGGCCTTCACTCAACAAATTCTCAACTCTCTCCCCGCTCGCATCTAGTTTGAGGAGGAAGAGGATGTAGTTTTGCAAAGTATGGGCGAGGCCCTGCAAAGGCTCAAGGGCGAAACACTCGCTATCAACACCGAACTGCAGGAGCAGAACGTGTTGATTCGAGAAATCGATGGTACGATGAGTCGACTAGAGTTGGCATTCCAGCTCGTGGCACAGAAGGTGGACCGAGCGCTACAGCGCACGGGCCTCCCTTACATGAAAATAATTCTCTTTCAGTGCATTGCGATCATCATTATGTTCATACTGATTGTTTATTTCTAACTGGGTTCAGTCGTTGGCGAGTCCACGCAAAGTGAACTCAAACCCAGTTTCTGTGCTGTAGCTTGCGCATGCGCTTACTGGGTCTAACAGTCCTACAGACTTCCACATGTGCAACTACACGACCATCTGAACGTTTCGTTAACCACGACCACGATTCTCACATGTACATAGGTTTTATCATCATACAAAACATTCCAAACCAGAAGCTTTGTCTCCAATCGGCTCTGACGACCCTCAATGTCTCGGCTATCGCCAGCACGCCGAAGCCAGTTGCTAAGATCAAACGCCAGTTGCGTGTTGTATCCTCTAGACGACATTCATGTAATCCTACTTGGTTCTAATATGTACAGTGCTCGTCCACGGAGATACATACAGCCTGAAGTCGAAGCTGATGCTGCAAGCGAGGTTGTTCTTAGTCGTCATCTGCTGGTTCGTCCCCTTCATTCTGCTCATCTGCTTCGTCATCATTATCACCATCACCATCGTCATCATTCTGCTCTGCCTGATCATCGCCGTCCTGTGACTCTGTGATCTGCCGTACCTGATCCGGGTCCAGATCCTTCACAAACAGCTGCTTCGCAACCTTCCTAAACTCCTTTGCCTTGGTGATGGGGCACTGCATTTGTTCCCAAGAGATCGGCACCATAAGGACTCCGGCACGACCGACTGCCGCAATAACTCCGAGTTCATTCTTTGCCGTTGAGAGATAGTAGTTGCGAGCATCACCTCGTGAGAGCACCACGGCACGCACAATGTCGCCTGGTCGGAAACACTTGTAGATCTCGACATTATCCACATCAAACGCTCGCACGTCGCGAGCGCGGATGATACCAGTGAGCGGCGACTGCACGGGCTTATTGCCCACACATAGGATTTCCACAGTCGCCATGCGCATGTTGATACGGGTCACCCTTCCCGTGACAATCGCACCATTTTCGGGCACGATGGAGACAGATTTGGGGCTGATTACAGAGACGGTGTTCTAGACGAGGTGGGGAAATGTGACCGGGGTGAGTGCGGGCCGTCGCGAAGAACGCAGTGCTTTGCTCAAATCATGGATTGCATGACTACCTACCTCGCTTCGCTGCAGAATTCCCGCCACGGAGGCGTAGATGAAATTTCCGAGTACGTAAGTGCCATGTCCGGGTTGTAATTCCGTGGCCGGGCCCAGTCGTGTGCCAGGACAGACCACTAAAAGGCCATCCTCCTGTTGTGACATTCTGAAATCTATATTCTTTAGGTGATGCTATAACCTAGAATACCGATTTTCCGCACGGATATCGTTGTGGATTACCTTGGAATGAGCGTGGGTCCGAACTCGCAACATGTTGCGAGTCCAGGCCCGCGACAGTGGAATCATCAGTACTGCATGTTCGACCCCTTGCACTCGCATCCACGACTCAGATGCGCCTGCACGAGGCGAAATACAGGCTTCAGGGGGCTCTATGCGAGTCAAGCCAACAGAGCGAAAGTTTGTCGCATTCGATCCGACGTTTCAAGTCTTTTATCTGAAGAACGCCCCAGTGATCCCTGTTTCGCGGGGATATTCCTCGCGCGAGCAGTCATTTCTGGCGAAGATGGGTATGGGTGAAGATACGCTCGGAGCTGGAGACTCAGTGCGGGCGCCGCCGTGGTGACCTGGTGCTTGGTCGGCGCGCTAACGGGCCTGGAAATGTGCCGTGTGGCCCGAAATGGCTCGGTCAGCAGGAAAAAATGACGAATTGGTACATAGTTTTGGTGCTGAATTGTGGGTGTTGTGGTGCTCAATGCGCGGTGTGTTTCGCGTCGGCCGATCTGAAACGCCAAGATCTATCGCGCTGACGGATTCATCTCGCTTCAAACACCGCGATGGCCTGGATATACCACCAAAAACCACATCCGAGTGAGGTTAGTTGATTCCTAACGCTATGATACTCGCTTTTCGGTGCATCACGCTCACTATGCGTGTGTTAAACCCCCAATGTCTCGATTATCTAGCTAAACATGGCCTCGTTTGTCACGGTCGCACTGCCGGGGGCCTCGCTGGTCTTCACCAACAACATCTATGTCAACCCTGACTGCAGCTTCATCCGAGAGGGTGTTCAGCGTGTGCGGGTGAATGGTGAGAAGGTGTATAATGTGAGTCAGCACCCGGGTGTGAATCCGGGTGAGGTTGCTCTCAACGCCCTCCAACGCACGGCATGCAAGCTTACTCAAGGGCAGACCATCCACCTTGAACCCTTTAATGAAACGCTGCCTGAGGCGCATCTGCTTAAGATCGATGTGAAGAACATGCAGCGCAAGCCGTGCACCATATCCGAGGATGAGATTGTTAAGACCCTCCATACCATGTTCAATGGCCAACTTATGTCGGAAGGTCTGCTTATGGCGATTGAAACCGTCCCCACTGCAGAACGCAAGAGCGATGTCTTGCAGGTCGCCGTTGAGCGTATTCTTATCCCAGACACCTACAGCGCAGGCGGAATCGACTTTAGAGCAGCTGACTTCGCGGTTCTGGGACCCGACACTGAGTTTGAGATTGTCAGCCGCCCCGCTCCCAACTTGACTATTATCCAGTCAACCGGGAGCAAGCAGCGTGCGCCACTCCTCAACCCGAACTGGAAGTTCGAAGACATGGGCATTGGTGGTCTAGATGCAGAGTTCGCATCCATTTTCCGTCGCGCATTTGCTTCACGTTTGTTCCCTCCGAAAGATATCGAACGCCTTGGTATCAAACACGTTAAGGGTCTGTTGCTGTATGGTCCGCCCGGTACTGGTAAGACCTTGATTGCTCGTCAGATCGGCAAAATGCTTGGAGGCAAAGAACCTAAGGTCGTCAACGGTCCCGAAATTTTGAACAAGTTCGTTGGTCAGGCAGAAGAGAACATTCGCAATCTCTTCGCGGATGCTGAGAAGGACTGGGAAGAGAACAAGGAAAATTCTGCGCTCCACATTATCATCTTCGATGAAATTGATGCCATTTGCAAGACCAGAGGCTCAGTTCGGTCTGGCACCGGTGTTCACGATACAGTGGTCAACCAGCTCCTCACGAAGCTTGATGGTGTGAACACTCCTAACAACTTCCTCGTCATCGGTATGACCAACCGTAAGGACATGCTTGATCCTGCTCTGCTTCGTCCTGGTCGTCTTGAAGTTCACGTCGAGATCTCTCTTCCTGACAAGGCTGGCCGTGTGCAGATCCTTAAGATTCACACCAAGAAGATGCGCGAGAACGGTTTCCTCGATCCAGATGTTGATCTGGAGGAGCTCGCAGAGCGCACCAAGAACTTCAGTGGTGCAGAGCTCGAAGGTCTGGTGAAAGACGCGACCTCATATGCGCTTTATGGCTCCATTGATGTCACCAAGGTCAACGTTTCGGCAAAGCGTGACTTGTCCAACCTCAAGGTTACAATGCATGACTTCTTGGCTGCACTTGAGGAATCAAAGCCCTCCTTCGGTGTTGCCGAAGAGGACGTCAAGGCATTGTGCCCTATGGATCCCATCCACTACGGCGAGCCTTTCAGCCAGATTGTCGACTCTGTCACGTCTCTTATCAACAACCTGCGTGAATCAACTCGAACGGATACGACAACGGTTCTTTTCGAGGGTGTGCTTGGTTCTGGTAAGACTGCTCTGGCGGCCCACTTTGCACTCCAGTCCGAATTCCCGTTTGTCAAGCTCATTGCGCCTGAAGACTACATCGGCATGGCAGAGAACGAGAAGGCGACGTCTATTGCGAACATCTTTGAACAGGCCTACAAGACTCCACTGTCTGTTATCATCATTGATGGCGTTGAGCGCCTCCTGGAGTTTACACCCATTGGGCCACGATTCAGCAACGTGGTCCTCAACTCGCTTCAGATTTTGTTGCGTCAGCCGCATCCTAAGCCAGGCCGTAAGCTCTTGGTGATTGCTACCACGAGCAATGGCCGTGCGCTCAAGATGCTTGAGCTTGAGTCATGCTTTGATGCAGTTGTTCCCATTCCGGCTCTCACTGACCAGAGCCACGTTCGTCGTGTCGTTAATGAAATCGTCAGGCCCAAGACGACCAGCGAAGCCACCGAGATCGAACGTGTTATTGAACGCATTCCGCTGCCATTTGCAATCAAGCCTCTCATCAAGCTGCTTGATATGGCAACTCAAGGTGGTGCGCCCTTGACTGTCGAGTCGTTTGATCGTGCTTTCTTCGCATTCGGGTTCACACGTCGTAATTCATCAGATTCGGATGACGAGTAAATAAGAACAAACGCCATACACAATACAATTCAAAGAGCAAAAGCGATGTTTGCTATTGCTAACGTTAAACAAATGGAAGTTTATTAGCCTACTACGGGTAACAATTATTGTTACTACAGTTGCAGTTATCCCTGTGTCTTGTCTGACTCATCGAGCATGGTTGCTATAACTTTGGAGCGAGCCTGCTCTTTATCCTTTCCTTTCTTGCCTTTACCTTTACCTTTGTTACCGCTCGATGCCTTCGCATCTACGGACTTGGCTGTTTTCTCGTCCTCTGGCGCACTCTTCTGCTCAGCCTTTTCTTCGGAGGCATCGGATGGCACAGGCAGATCCATGACCTCACTCTTTTGCTCCTGCGTACCTTCTGCTGCGATTGTGGGGGTTGGCTCCACAGCTGAGACCTCAATCTCGGCCTCCGCTGCAGCCTGAGCTGAAGATTCAGCAGCCTCTACTCGTTGTGTTGGCGTAGGCACAGTGTCTGGCTCTTTGGCCGCATCAACATGAGAGACCGTTTCGGCCGGTGCCTCCTTCTCATCCTCTTGTGAGGGCTTGCTTTCGCGAGAAGGCTCCTGGACTGCTTTGTCAACTGTCGCGCCTGACTCGCCAGCCGCAGATTTCGTCTCAGATTTCTGCTCTGCCTCCGTTGTGTCTGCGGCTTTTAGCGCAGCGTTCACGTGCTCAATCTGAATATAAGCCGGTAATGCCAACTCTTTAACCCCCTCAATAAACGTCTTTCGTGTCTCAATACGATTTTGTACAGAAAGGCCGTGCACGGTGGCAGTAACGAGGGGGGATTCAAATGCCAGTGTGACTCTCCACACGGGGCACGGAGGCACCGGCTGGAAGGCGAACGGGTTTTGGGTCGTCGCAGGGACGCGCGCTCGCAGTGCACGGGCCAAACTTGGTGCGTCCACTGCGTGTGGAGGTAGTAGTCCTGGACTCACATCTCCATTCTCCTGACCACGTACCGGTGGCGGGGGAGGAGGAGGTGGGGGCGGAGGCGGTGGCGCTCCTTTTCCCGCAGTGATAAGTTGAGGCCTCTGTTGTGTTTCATTATTAGACTGCGTCGGTAGCACTGGCTTTGCATTCGAAGCAAGTGGCAGGGAAGGTCGGGACGCGGGAGGTTGTGAACCTGGCTGCTGCTTGGGAGCAGGGGTGGCAGCTGGTGCGTGCGGCTGGAGGTACGCTTGCGGATGAGGTGATCGGCGCGCTCGGAAGAAAATGTGGAGGACGCATGGATTAATGGTGTCAACGACAGCCAATTGATCTTGGGGTGGGCTCACCAGCTCGACCACACCCAGATGACCACCGAACCAATTGGCGAGCAGAGGAGTTTGTGCAATTGCTTGCTGGATTTCAGCCGATGATGGTTCGCTAGATTGGCCAGCGGGGGCGCCGGACTCGGCTTGCTCAGCCACACGCTCCTCCTGAAGCCGCTTTATAGCCACCTTAGCTCGATGGTCTAGAACAGCTTGCAGCGCCTCGGGAGTGGGTTTGATAACCAGCAAATTCTTTGTCACCTCATCGAAGACGAACAAACTATCCTTGCGCGGGGCCGGTCCAGGCACAGGGGTGGGAGGTAGGACGCATGTGAAGAACGCTTGTGATTTAGGAATAGGTACCTTGGTTCCAGGTTCCGTTGCAATGAACGAATCGAAGACCGTTAAAAATGGAGGGACCAAGATGGTATCCAGCTCATCGGTGCTCACTGAATCGCCTAGGCTTTGGGACGATGAGATAGGCAGGAGACCGGCGCGGCTCTTTAGGCGGGGCTGTGGCGCGAATCTAAGCATGGCTGTGTAGAACAAACGTAAAATAACGAATGCTTCAACATCGGCCAACACCCTGTCTTCAGATTCAGTCGGGGACTTGAAATCGCCCGGCACTTGATTAGACACGGACTGACGGAGAGGAAGGAGTGTATCTGATGTGGACGCACCTGGGTTGCTGTTCGATCTAGCTTTAGGCATAGCATCATCTGGCGTCGCGGACGCAGATGGCCTCTGGACCTGGGTCGTAGTTTCAGTCGTAACAAAAGGTACGGCTCGGGAAGTCGGGGCAGTCAGAGGAATCAGATTGGCATGGGAAGAGAAGACACGCTTGCCCTTGAAGATGGTTGGTGCAGGTGAGTTCGCATAAGGAAGACTGTACGGTGCCTTGAACATCACACGGTATCGTGCCACAGCATCTTCAATCAGCTCGAATACAATACGATCGCACTCCGGCAAAGAAATCCATGCAACGACCTGTTGTGCCGCTTCAATGAGTGCCAGATACAGGTACCTGAAGTGCGAAGCGGACAGGCACGGGCCACTACCTTGTCGCTCCAAACACAGCTCGCTGATGAGAGACGTCATCACCTGCAGTGTTGCAACACGTAGTGGTCGCCGCTTCGTGTAGGAGTTATTTGATTGCTTCGAGCTCACGTCGCCGCTCTCTTTAGGGTCAGGACCAACTTCCGACTCGCGGAGGAGCTTCTTACCAAACTCGATAGGATCCATAGCTTCAGGTGCCTCATCAACGAGAGGTACGAGAAGCAGCCGCTCTACCAACCAAGCAGAGTACTCAAGTGGCGCATCGGGCACGGCCTGCGTGGGTCGCCGTGTATGACCGCCCACTCCAATCGATGGCTGAGTAGCTGAGGACGACCCTGACGTCGTGCTAACGCTACGAAGCTTCCCCTTAATGGCATGTTGCAAGAGTGGATCTACCTCAGCGACGGATGAATCGATAGCTTCCTCAACGACAAGCGGCTGGATTTCATGTTTCGCGCCCGTATCGGAACTTGAGGAAGCAGGTTTCGTGGGCGAGAGTGGCTTGCCTGCAGGGCTGCTGTTGTTCGTGGTTGTGGCACGCTTGTTCGCCGCTGAGTTCGAGGATGTAGTCTTCGTACGTTCTGCAGGCGCGGCAGAGTCCGTCGATACTTCCTCGTCGACATCATCTTCATCGCCGTCATCGTCGTCACCGAAAAGTGCGCGAGCCGTGGAGATAGTACGCTTAGCACTGCCAGTGGAGCTGGGCTTGGAAACGGACGCAGAAGGATTGCTTCGCAAAATACCAGCGATGGCGCGTCTGGTTTTGATGCGCTCTTGGGTTAGCAGGTCGGCCATGGCCAACAAATCAGTGTCGACCGCAGGGTTTTCAAGCACGGCGATTAAGACGCCAGCTGCAGCTGTGACACATCGATCATCCGCAGAATGAAGATGCTCGATGAGCTTCGCTCGATATGGGTTTCCTCCCTCAAGCTGCTCTGTCGCCCACCTGACCGCTTTCAAGATGCCGTCGTCGATTACGCCATCCAACTGATCCGACTCATCAGACTTGTTCACATTTGCGGTTGCGGGAGTTGTCGAGGACCATCCACGAGCCTGGCCAATGAGCGAGGCCTGGAAATGCAAGTGACGCGGAGACGTGGCAACTTCAACTCCTAAGCATGCGGCTGGGTGCGCATCGCTGCTACTGCTGCTGCTGCTATAAGATGAGTTGCTACTGCGGCGATTCGCCTCGCTAGATTCGGATTGAATAGGAATAGAATCCACATTAACGGCCTTGGCACCCGCTGACGTGTATCTGCATTGGAACACGCCGAGATCAGAGACTGTGCTCAGGGTCGGAATGCGTGAGAGTGGCTTGAGATTCATATCAACAGCCTTGACACTCTCCTCACTCTGCTGCGAAGCATCTTCTGACGTAGGCTTGCTTGGCGATTCCTGAACAGCCGGGATCTCAGTTCCTGGGTCTGCAAGAGTTCCTTCTACGTTGACTGATTGGGGCTCACCGCGAGGATCGGTCAACTTCATCTCGCTCGATGGAGACGAAGGCGCCTCTGGTGTTCGTGATTCCGTATCCGACGATCCAAAGTTAACCTCTGTGCGCTTTTGGTGGGCGGCAGCTGCTGCGGCGGCACGGCTACGGGTAAGAATTGCAGACGCAGCCCGCGGGTTGACACTTCGTGGGCAAAGCAACGTTGTCAAAGCCGCAGGGGCGCGTACGGGTGCAGTGGGTGGTGCTCGTATAATATCGTCCGCAAGGCGAGGGATACTAGAGAGCAGGATGCACTCTGCCAGGGTATTAACAAGTGGCGCATACTCGAAAACGGAGAAGAGCTGGGCGATAAAGAACAGTGCGATGTGTGGAGGGATAATATTTTCCTGTGCGCTTGCATGAGATTTCGCCTCATCGCTCGGCTGACCGTCAGAATTCTGGAGAGAGAACCTGCTAGGAAGTGTCTTACGCTCCTCTTCTGAGAGCAATGAGCCAAATAGTACGGGGAAGACGAAGTGGCAAAGGAACTGATCTATCAGCGCTTCGGAGAGTTCATAAATATCGAGCTGGAAAATATCATTGAAATAGTATAAGACGTCAAATTGCTGCTCAACCAAACTCTCTAATTTCGCATAGGCGCCTGGCTGGGAAAGCTGCGCCAAGCGTGCGACTTCGACAATTTGGTCTCGGAAATACCATGCTTGATTAGCAAAATAAGGAATCGCGGAGCGTTGTAAAATAAACCTTCTCACACCGGGATCATTGAGTTTGAAGACATTGAGTGTGATGGTACGGACAGATGTTCGGACAAGACCTTCTGGGTGGTTGAAGAAGGGTATGGCCTCGTTGTAAACGGGGAAATCTGACGCCAGTTCGTTAAAGAAGAAGTGAATCGTACGCTCGTTGATCCGAATCGAAAGTGCCTTCAAGAATGCAATATACGAGGCCACCAGGTCTTCGTTTCCAAAATCGAAGGGATGAACTATCACGTGATTGATGTGGTTGTTGGAGAGCAAGAAAAACAGACTCTCTTCGCGTTCGATATTCTGCACGATCATCGAAATGGTCTGAATAATCTGGTTCTGGACAGAAGGGGGACACTTGGATGCTAAGAGTGTGACGAAGTGGGAGAGCATGCGGCGCGCGCCAAAGTCCACAAAGAATGCTGGATCATGCTGGTCACCCCAGATCATCAATTCCGCGATGCTTCGAATCAATTCGACGACATGATCCTTGTTTTGTGGTGTCACGTTGCGGTAGTGTAGGAGTTGGTCAAACGTCGCACGGAGGTTTGCAAGCGTGAATCGGTTCTCGGGCGCAGTCTCACTCTTGGGTGAGCTAAACCACTTGGAGAAGATCGACATGAGTTGAGACGTGAGTGAGTGTGACCACCTTTTTGACCACAATTACAAATTGAACTGAAAAGTTAACTAGTCACAAGTTTAGCGTCGTGGTTGGTTACAAATCGTCCTAACAGCGTACAAACAATCGATGTGGTGCCACACCAGAGTCACAGGCCTCGACGCGTACTCGTTCCGAGACTCGTCGACTACTTGAGCTCCGACCACTTGGCGACTTGCCCTGAGTTCGGGGAGTATGACGCTGGATGCGGGGGTCTAGGTCTACGACCGCGAGCGGAGATGTGCTCAGAGCAGCGCGCTAGAGTACTCCGCGTGCAGAACGGGCGCGTGGGGTGTGTAGCTGGCGAGAGCGGCGCGCTCAAGCGGGCGCGGATCTCGGTATTAGTGTCCTTCCCCTAGGGGAGGTATCAAAAGCTTGGGTGTCTGGGTGTGGGGTGACACTTCCAAGGGTCTAGATCGTTAGGTGGTGATGATAATGGTAAGCCCATAAGATTAGATTTTTATGAAATAAGTCATATTGCGCTATTTTTCACTTTGTGCATACTACAAATCAAGCCCGATTTCGGCATCTTTTGACCGTCCACGGGTAGATGAAATCAGTATCGTCCCGAGAGACGTGCCAGCTCGGCTCGGTCCTCGCTCGGTCCCCTCCCGGAGTGGGTGGATCGAGTCTTGCAGTTTTTCGGATTGTGCGCTTTTGGCATGTCTCTTAGCATGGACTGGCTTGTGCGGAGCGGGTGATAGTGCCTGGCATACATGCTGCGCGTGCTGAAGACACCATTTCCAGCTTCAGCCAGTAGTGTGACAGTGGGATCGCCTCCGTTACGTGCGTATACTCAGCAGCCTCGCCTGACTGGTCGGCGATCGAACTGCAGAGGGAGGCCCGGGACCGATAGTATTACAGCACCCCGGGGCCCTCTCGCCCAAATTTCAATTCTGGAGGAGGAAAACACAAGAAACGCGAAGAAGATAATGCAATTTTTCCGAGGGTGTATCTGGTGTTGTGTTGCGATGCCGCTGTTTTATGGAAGAGGACTCGTGTTGGAATGCATCGCACCTGACATTAACCCCACAAACCCTCGATTTGGACGCGAATTCCTCCGAAGAAGTCGTGAGAGCCCGATCGACACCAATTCTCCCTCGTTATACCCAGCCCTGGACGTGAACGTGATGCTCATACCTCTAATCTACAATCACCAATCGATCGCTTTCTAGACACTACCCATGGTCCTCCACGCCTCCGTCACCCGTGGCATGAGCCCTACCCTCTTCGAGACCTTTATCCTCACTGCTGGGGTCTCTGCCGCAGCGGGCTACTTCGGTCTGAAGCGCCTCTCTACGCGCGCAGAGAAGCGACGCGCTGAGAACCGCGAGCGATACCTCCTCAAGAAGTCCGTTACCACCCCCTCGCCCCTCAAGTAAGTCTTGGGTGCTCACCCTTGGCTCGCATTGGCCCCCGTTCAAGTCGGAGCTTGGCACTCAACTAGAGTTATGAGAGAGATACACGTCGTGGATGGATGGCGGGATTGATCTGCCATCCATCTGCATGGATCAATGTCAAGTTTGATTTACTTCGGACCGCAGTAGGCGAAGGAAGCCTCCTGCGCCAGAGAAAGGGCGTCAACTTCTCCCGACTATGGGACGAGTGGTCCGATTGTGATCCAGCTAGAATGGTTATACGACTATACGCAGCAGGAGTAATAGCGAAGGGGCTTGCAGCACAACTTGTTTGCATTGATCAGTGTATGTTATTAGCATGGATGTGGGCGCATCACCCCATCCTATTTCAAAACGAACAAGTTATATCCCCATTCGCACAGCCAGTCAGCCAGCCAGCAGCAGTAGAGCATGGATTCAATTAACAAACGAAATCTGATTCGGACAATGGTATTGGGGCAACCCAGGCCCAATTTATGAGTTTTTTTCACACATTAGACCGCATACGTACTCGTCACCGCGTGTGCTGTTCGATAATTCATTGGTGACACCCAAAACAATGAAAGTTATACGTACCGGTCGTTGTAACGAACCGTAATACAATATCCTAGATCTGAACCCAACGACAAGTGTATTGCGTGGCCAAACAAATGACTGCACTTCTGACACGGAACAAACGTAGAGCATTGTATTTCAGGGACATGTTAGGATCATTAGTGCAGCTTGAGGGATTTCTTCCCCTTGCTCTGCTTCAACTTCCGCTCCTCAAACAGAAGCCGACGCAGGAACTCAAAGCCTGCCTCGGCAGCATTTCCACATCGGAACCATGTAATCTCAACAGCCGTCATTGTGTGCTTCACCTGTGTTAGCTTCAGGGCCGAGATACGGTCCGGATCGGCCTCGAATCGGGTATCCACTACATTAAGCGATGCACTCTCTTCGCGCTGGAGATCACCTGCATACTTGTGGATGAACACATCGGGGCAGGACCCTGAGTCCTTGCCCTCTGGCGCAGGTGCACCAGGCATGGGAAGAGTTTGTGAAGAATCTTCACCAATTGCCACAGGCTTGAGTTTCGACATGATATTCGTCACACTCACTCGATCACCTGAACGAATCTCAGCAACACCCTGAGCTGGGGCGATGAAAGGTAAAATGCCTTCGGCCTTGAGAGCACGCTCAAACTCGGGAGCAATGGAGGCAGCAATCACAACCCGGCATCCTGCGAGTCGAAGGAGGTGGGCTACAGTTTCCTCATCCGCCTCGCGTCGAGGTGTAGCGCCATTATCGACTGACGCGAATGTTGAAGCGAGGGAGGTTGTGCTGTAGTTGACACCACCTGCTTGAGATCCGAATGTCTGATCCTGCGCTTGGTGAATGCCCATCGGTCGTGGACGCGTTGTTGACGATACAAGCTTGTGAAGGGGATCTTTTTCTTCAAGTTGCTTGCGAAGCTCGGGAGGCAACCGCGAGACACCGATGTTTCTGGAGTCCTCAGTTGATGGGCGGACCATACTCAGGAGACGATCGAACGCACTCGGTCGTAGAGAGCGTGGGACGAAGTGCTCTGCTTTTGTAGGTGTAAGTGGGGAGACGTGAGTGGCAGCAGCAGGTCCCACGGAGACAGGATAAGGCTCAATTGTGTTGAGACCCAATAAATCCTTCGCAACCAGAACCCACTCACGCTTGGACTTCAAGAGTTCCTTTACGGCCTTTGATTGTGGCGTTTCAATGTCGGCATTGGATACTATTTCAGTACAGCCTTCATCAAGCGGTGCTGCAAACAGCAACTGGAGTGCTCGGTTGAGGGCCCCAGCGGCTTCAACGTCTACATGGACACCTGTCGTGTCACCACGAACGGCGTATCGGGGCCAGGGTTGCAATGATGATGCCAATGGCGCGATATCAAACAGAGTTATGGGGGCATTGTAATCTGCAATCGAGAGGACAGGGAGATACAACAAGTCGTCTCCGTCCCACCATATGGGCTGAGGACAAGACGGAATGCTCGTTGGGTCGACAGGGGTGAGCGAAACTGTTGTTGCCGCTTTCGAGGCAGCAACAATCGCATAGTTCCCTTCTTCGTTCTCTGCAAGCGAGGCCGGCGCTATTGGGAGGTCTACGGTATCGGCGGGAGACATGTTGCCGGGACGCACAGCCTCGACTGCTCCTGACTCTTCAGCAGCCGCACTAGGTTCTGCGAAATAATCTTCAATCATGTCCGCGGTGATATGATCGGATCCTGCGTTAGTGGAGGTGGTGTCATGATTGGTTGTATCTCGATCAGGATCTGCCTGGCACAGGACCGGATCTGTTGCTGTTGCAAGTACTTCGGGTAGAGGTGTGATGGATATCGAGCGGCTGAATCCTGGTCCATCAGCTAGTGGAGACTTTGCTGGCGAGGTAGATTCTGTAACAGAGTCTAGGAGTGGAAAGGTGTGAGAAGACGGATCAAAGTGGATCGAGCCTGTTAGGGCCTGTGCGATCGCTACATCGATGGATGTATAGAACGCTCGAAGGTGTAAGAGATGGTTTGTATCGGTCTCATCGGTTTCAGCTGGCTCATACGGGAGATAAACCGCTGACTGGGGTGAGAAGCGTGCCAACCATTCCGGAGGCTTGGTAAGAAGCACATTGAGGTGCAGATATCGAGTGGAACTTTCTGGCTGCTCCGAATCACGCTCTGGTTCGGACAACTCAGACTCGCCTTCTGCTGGGGGTTGAGCTTCACTTGTTTCAGAGTCTTGAGAAGCATCGTTTGGCTTGACATCCAGCTGCTTCTTCTTGGGCACATATGCACCGGTATAGCTTCTGCTGTCTAGCCTACCACATCTTTCTGCATTCTTTGCAACCTCTTCAATCGATGGGGCTGTTCCTGCAGCATAAATATCAACACCAAATATAGTTTGGAGCGCGAGCTTCGGGTCAACGTTGGCAAAGGCAGATCTCAAGGCCTGCAAATAAGGCGTCTCACCGGCCGTCGATTTAAGTAGCTCCAGCACTTCATCGAATATTCTGGGCGCAGCCTCGGCAAGTTCTGAATAGACATGATTAAGGCCTTCCTCCAACTCAAGCTGAGACAGAGTGGAGTCGGGCACGAAGGCGATTTGCGGATGGCCCTGGGGGAAAACTTTGCGTGTCTGACTAGCGCGAAGCAAGGCAGTCCGGTATGCATCAATAAACTCCTTCTCGGACTCCAATGCCACCCCAGCCTGAGCAAGAGCTCGCAAGCTCTCGTTCTCAATGTGATCCAACACTCCCTTCTTCATGACCCTTAACCAGTAGTTCATCACACGAGCAGGGAGGTACCTTAACAGTGCAGATACAATCACATCCGCATCCCCCGGACGCACAGTGATGATAGCTGCATGAACGTCTTGGTAGGGTGTCTCAGACGGAGGGGGATTCAAGCCACGTTCCGTTTGGTTCTCGGGAGACTTCACAGTGTTAGTCTCATATTCTTCCATAGCCTTTGTGAAGGCAGCAGATGATGCTGGTGGGTCACAAATCGTCTCTAGGCTATGAGCATTACAGTAGTAACCTGGACCAGATACAACGGGTGGCGCACGCTCCGCTATGAGAAGGGGAACGAACGTATGCTGTGACGGAGTACTCAATGCTTTCTCTCCCTGGCGAGTTGCGGTCTCTGTGGCGCTCTTTCGTGCAGCTTCAGATGACTTGAGAGTCGGGGTGTGAATTCCAGGATAGTAGCGATTGAATGTACGAGGTTCAATTGTAATGGTGACGTCAGGAATTGACCCGACATCAGAAGCAAACATCTCTGAGGCCCAGCAGTCCAGGAGGGCCTCGGTCAGATAGCGATGCACCGCGAGGCTTGATGCATGGCAGGTAGCCGTTTCATCAGGTTTTTGCGAGCGCTGAGTCTTGGCGATTTCGACCAAGTCGTGATGCATCAGCAGCGTACGGATAGGAGTTTTTGAATTGGCCACACGCTCAAGTACTGTCCTTCGCTTCTTTTCGACCTCCTGAAGGGCCTCATGCAAGTGATATTTCGATCCATCACTTTTGGGGCCTTGGCTCGTGGATCCATGTCCTGAGGGAAGGATTGTCAATTGCTCTCGGGAAAGCCCAAGCTTAGTAACGCTCTTTGCAGCAGCCTGGGCGTTCGACGTCCCAAACGGGAATAGCACTGACACAGCACCGGCTTCATATCCAAGTTGGCATAAAGCGTCTCGATCAGCCAGAGAGAACGCCGCATCCAGACCCTCAAAGGGTTCGAATTCAATGATCGCTCCAGAGGCTCCTGCATGCCGTAGCTGGCCGGCAAGATGCATTGCAATGTCATGCGCGCTGAGCGTATTCGTGTACTGAGGATGTAGCGAAGTGGATTTGCGTGCGTTGACGTTCAGCGAATACAGTCCCGCCTCCGTTTGTGCGAGGTTTGGATGAGCATACGAAGACGACTTGAGGGCTCGGCACACGCTGTTAGGAAGAATGACGCGGATCACACGTGGCACTGGGAGTTCAAGCGGAGAACCTGCAAGCAAGGGAGCGATTGCTCGGGGAGACGTAACTCGGAAACCTAGCGCACCAAGTGCACCCACCTGAAGAACCGTCGGCGAGGATGAGACATAGAGCATACCAGGCAATCCAAGCGAACTGTGCTGAAGCAGTGTGCCTGCATCACCACCTGCCCGGCCAACGAATCGAGCTCCAGTGGCCTGACTGACCTTGCGTAAGAAGGTGTCAGCGTGCGCATCGCTCTCACGCAGTCCAAAACTCGAGAGCACAAGAGGGACGCGAATATCCAACCCTCCCACGCTTTCCAAATGCGTGGCAACTGTCACAGCATCCGTTCCGTGCGCCACAATTCTACTGGGGTGCACAAAGATCTTGGGTTCGTCGAGCAGTTCTTGAGGCGAGTCGGCGTGCATGAGTAGGATCTTCTGCGAAGCCGAGAGTGGGCGCTTGAGGACTTCACGCGCTCGCAGTAGTTTCAAGAAGGCCTGATGATATACCTGGGCAGCGGAAGGAACATTTGACCGCAGGTCCTCCGGGAAGACCGAGAGCGGTACGTCGGCCACGGGAATCAGGCGTTTGAATGGGTTGGTGAATAGTTGCGGATTGGGCTGGCTTCTCTCCAATGAGGAGGATAGCAGGCTGTTCGAGTTCGTGGTGGCAGTTGTGCCAAGGCGAAGCGAGGATGATACGATGGGCTTCCTTGGTACCGTGATCGCCCGCCGAGGAGGGTGCGACAGGGCTTCCTGAAGTTTCGTGGCCCAGAAGGCCCTGTTTCGTAGGCTGTGCATCGTCGTGTCTCACGTAGCCACGCCAGGATGGGAGGTACAGGACTATAACACCACTTATGGGCGTTTCCCGAGGTGGTCCCAGTGACGCGCTAGATTCCAGTCGCCCGACGTCTCCGAGCCCAATGCGGCTTTTGGTTTCTGAGCAATGGATTGCAGGAATAGGGAAGGTGTTGGGGTGAGATAAACGATAAGTAGGATGTTATACGCATAATCAAGGTAAAAAATAATTTTCACACAACATACACCGCCGCATGCAGAGATTCAGAACTTGCGGAAATATGCTCGGAAGGCCGAATTCAGCCTGGACACTGACTGGGTTTGGGCTTAACGAGCGGGTACCACCCCGGATGGGTATAGTATGGACTTGCAGGGGAGCTGCTAAGAAGAACGATACCACGCATCTCTGGGGCAATCCTACTTCTATTGGGGCTTAATTTAACGAACCTGATGGAACATGACATGTGTACGAGACATGGGAGAGAGCATAGGGTAAAAGGACTTAATGAATGAATGAATGAATGAATGATTGGTTTGCTAAGCAAGAAGCGATTCACATAGCACCGCACGAAGCAGAGACTTTCACGCAAGTGATTAGGAGACTTTCATCCCGGCGGCCTGTGCTGAGGGACGAGGAGCGCAGCATCGACAACATTCATTGGAACGATGCTCGAAACGGACAAACTAAAGGACAACGGACAAACAAACGAGACAAAGATGAACTAAGAGAAACATTGCGCGGTGGCTTCACTTAGCGAATGGCCCTAGCGGATTACAAGGTATGTAGGCAAGACAAGGAGAACTCGTGTTCACGAGGACGAGTGACTAGAAACGATTTAGTTCATATCATCTTTTGTACAACAACACGTAGTAGCTACCATGTGACATTGACCCAAATTTGAAGATCGACGCAGTGCTACTCCGTGGTGGTAAATTCCGACTTCGCCTGCTCCCCATGGTAGAAGTAGCCTCTTCCATAATTGAGACAACGAAGTGTTATACGGCGTCACTACATCGTATGCTGGCACGAGCGGATCCTTGTTCTTTCGCCCTGACCTTCTCCTCTCTACGGCATTTGGAACTGATTAGCTAACGCAAAGTATTGCGTGGATGCGCGCATGCACCGTGTCCTTCCTCGGGAACCAAGGTACGACAGGGCACATCTTGGCTTCACAACGATCGGGTATTGAGACGCCAAAGAACTCAGGATGCTATACATCTGACTAATGTAAAGTCAATCACCTCTTACAATGTGATCGAAGAAACCAAACAAGGAAACAAAACGAAACGAGGCGAACAAAGTGGTTCTGTCATCTAACACTAGTATACGAGCGGCACAGTTAGAGATCTGAGGGAAGTGCGTCATCTAGCAGCGATGTGTTAAGATCGACACGATCGAGTTTCACCTTCGCGTCTGATTCATCTTCGGTGTCGACATCCTCATAAGTTACCGTCGTTTCTGTGGCAGTGTTGATACCACCATAGCTTGTTTCTAAGGCGAAGGAGCTTACTTCGGGAGCCACGTCACGGAACGAACCAATCGGTTGGGAGTCATCAGCTGGTTCTAAGACCTTCTTCGCAAGCGGGTCGTCCCAGTTGCTGAGCGTGAGGTGTGAAAGCGAGTCAACGTCGACGGCACCTTCACGCTCGCGCCAAGCTTTGATCCGCTCCTCGGCCTCCAGTTCCGCTGGAAGCTTCTTATTCACCAAGCCACGGAGGTTGAATATGCGCTTTTCATCGTTGCGGAATTGTAGGATAAGAGCGCAGACGATCAGAAGGAATCCCATGAGACCAAACGAAATGATGGGGTACCGTGTTGTGTTGGAATACAACATCGAGAACAAGAAGCTGCTGAAAATAGCGAAGCAGGCTTCGACTGCGGCAATGGTCGAGAGCATGCGGCCCTGAAGGCCGGCTCCAACTTCACTAGAAAGGATGTGACGCATAAGACCCATAGGTGTCATGTACACGAGACCCGCAGCGCAGCCGCAGAGGAGCGCATACCATAACTGCTTGACAACGACCATGAGCACGACCAAGCATCCGTTCAGGATGAGGAACAGTTGGCTCACCCTGAGCTCACCCAAGCGTGTCTTAACGCGAGGCTTGATTAGGAGCGGGATGACGACAAGCGGTCCTAAGCACTTTGCGAAACCATCGGCTGCCAATGCATAAGAAAGCTTTTCTCCCTTAAGGTTGAACGCCTTCTTGAAGAATAATGTGATAATGGTGCGCTTACCGACAAGTACAAACAGTGACAGTGTCAGAGCCATCATGACCACGGGAATAGTATTTCGTGGCGCGGGCATGGTCACCAATTCATGGAGAGTGGCATTCGAAGATTTCTTCGATTTGAACGAGTCAGGCACAGGGCCCACCTCTTTGAAGTGCGATTCGTAAGCCTCTTCGGATTGCTCAAGAATGGCCCGCAAGCGCTCAGGCATGGGGCCATTCGGAGACACGTCTCGCGCGGTGATGTAATTCTCAGTGGTTTCGCGGCCTTCAACGATGGGTATCATGGGTGTCGCATCAACCATAGGAGACTTCGCCTCAATCCATGGACTCGATGGAATTGGTCGAAGGTCGTTCTTATCATTGCCTTGGTTGATTTCAATCAAATGGCCAGCGGGAACTTCCAAGGTACCTGCTTCGATGCAGATGTCACGACGGCGACGCAGTTGACGCTTAGTCTTCTCAAAGTCCTCTTCCAGAACTTTCCGGGTCGAGCTGATTGGAAGTGCGAAGAGTAATGCTGCGAAGGTGTTTGCCTGCTCCCAGCGGATCGGCCTCTTACGAACTTCCTCTGGAGTCGATTCTTTTAGCGAATATGCTAGCAGGACCTGAATGGCACACATGATGACGAGACTGGCAAATGTCCACGGGATGCTCACACGTTGCATCTGCCCTGAGTAGATCAAACCAAGAACACCCACACCAGCAAAGACACCCTCAATGATGACGAACATTCGGGCGCGAATGTCTGGTTTCCTTGCAGTAAGATCAGCCACGTAAGCGAAGATCGCCATGATGCCAACAAAGCCACCACCCGAGATGGCAGATAGGAGAACGCTACCATAGACGAAGGCAGTCCAGTTCCGATTGATGAACTTGATTGACTCAAGGCTGATGAGCAGCCAAGAGATGAGAGGAATAATGGGAGCAAGTGAGCTTAGGATGATCAAGAATCTACGACCAAGTCGATCCGAGAGCACACCGAAGGTGCCACTGGCAAGGAACATTGGAATCGAAGTCACTAGACCAACGTAACCACTGAATCTCGCTGCCTCTGAGTATACTTTGTCACTTCCACAGTCCTTCTCCTTAAGATCGCGGCAGACATATTCAACGACAACTAGAAGATGTACCAAGCAGGTGGAACGGATGCAGGAGACGCGAGTAGGCTATTAGACCACACAAGTGCAGAAGTAACCGCAGTGAGAGACGTAGTTGGGGTGAAAGTCCTGGCGTCTCGGGTGCGCGCCCCAGGGGTTGGCCTAGTACGTACGGTCGGCAGTGAGCGGATTCATCGCGTATAAAAGCGTGGCATGCATGCCCACGAGCACGATGAGCTTCCAGAACGACATAACTGTCAGTTGCTCTTCCTCTTGCTGGTCTTGAGCGGATGAGGGTCCATTGATAGACGGGTTGGGCTCGTCTTCGAGACGAGTATGACTCATTGCACAGAGGGACGAACCAATAGATAATTTATCTTGTTTGTTTTCTCGTACCACTCCGGCCAGTGCAACTTATCAAGCAGCACTTGAGTTGAGAAATCTTTGTTGTTAACTTTCAATTTCGTCCGGATATCTCGCCTGTGGCTCTCTGTGCCGCCACCAGAACCTGACTGTTCGATCGCACGCACGACGCAGTATAATCAAACCGGGTCCTCGACTTGAGGCACTTCCTAACGCCCTCGAAATTTGTGTACACAAGGCCAAATTGCACGGGATTTTTCAGTCTACACCCGTTCTTGGGCGTTTGTAAGAGACCCAGCGTGGCTTGAGTGACACTCCCAGTCGCTCACGACATTACGTAGCTTGGACCACCGGATTCCCCGACTGGACTGACGATGAACTCCGATCTGTATGCAGAAGATGCGCAGAGGAAGCGGGTGTTCTACTATCTCTCCTTGATCTTTGCCGTAGCGGTGGTGATATCACTGGCAATCGACACCCAAACGCTGTACAATCGATCACAGAGCCTCCCATACTGCTGCACGTTTGCTAGTGAGAAGCAGTGCACGAATGGCTTCATTCCAAAACTGACCAAAACCGACTGCAACTTCGCGAGAACAACCCTATATCCGCTATCCATCCTGACATGCGGGTTGTTTGCCTTCTTCTTCCCCCTGATGATGCTCCTGTCCAGGTGCTGGCCAGGCGCTGACGTGCGTCGTTTCCTGCCTGATGATACAGGCTGCATGAAGGTCTTCAGAGTGACTTACTGGACCATTCAGACCTGTACCGTCCTCTTCATTGTCTACTTCTCATTCTACCTCGTCGACCTGGCCATTATGGGCATGCTCTATGCCCCTTTCTTGTTGATTCCCTATATCTTCCTCTATGGTATTCACACGGGTCTTTCTACTTATCTCCATACTCGTAGCCCCTATACCAGTCGCATCGAACATCTTCCGATTACACTGACCAACCCGGCTGTCGCAGCAGCAATGGCGGCTGCGGCAGGTGGGGCTTTCCCTGAAAACACCTTGGTGCGTACACCCTCCTTCCCAGGTGTCAAGGGTCCTGCCATCTCGACACAGGTTTCGCCAAGTGGCGGCGGACCCAACGCGAGCGCTGTGTCGGCAGCAGCGGCGGCTGCAGTTGCCGCAACTGTCCACGCGCCAACCACACGTATCCCAACTGGTTCCATTAGCAATGCTCCGGGTGCTTACATTAACGTATATGCACCTCCGACCCAGTCACAGGCCCAGCAGGAGTACCAGCCACCGCCCCAGTCTGCAGCCAACCTCGCAGTACCTATTCCTGTTCCTGCAGCGGGTCGACACCGAAATCCATCGGCAGGATCCGCTACCGGGGACCGAAGGTCGTCGAGCAAAGCGGGCACTACTCCAAATGCGGTTGGTGTCGAAGCTGAGCGTCTGCTCCGAGGCGGTATCGCTTCGGATAGCGCGCACGTTCAGGGAGAGGGGATCGCTCAGGAAGCCGTCCTTCGAAGCATGTCCTACACAGGCAGTGCCCGGAGCATCTCGACAAGTCTGAGCATCACTGACTCCAATCTCGGTCCAGTCCCCTCTGGTGATCCTGAAACATCGATTATTTTCTAGGTTACGAAGGATGAAGTTGGATATTGGGTTTTCGCATGACACAGATACCTTAGTAGCGAAGTGTAAACATCAAACGTATGTTCCAAGGGCCGCGTCGACATGATCCCCAAGTTCCCTTTTGCAGGGATGACTATGAGAACCGCCTGAGTCACAGTCATGCAATGCGATAGGTTCGCTTGAAATAGCATTGAAACAAAACTCCAGGCCCTTTGACCTCTCCTTACCTAACCAGTAGCCCAATTTCGTATTTACTTTTTGCGTGATTCTAGCCAGTTCAGGTCCGTGTGTGCGCTACTTATTGTAAGCACTAGTATGCATGTATAATACTAGCTGTTGTTTTCCCAGTGGCTACATGACTGATGACTGAATGAATGAATGAATGAACAAAGAATGGGGGTCCTTATGAAGAACCCGTCATAAACTGAATAGACCGTCCGTAGAGTGTAGTTGGTAGTTGGTGGCTCGTAGGAAGGGTGATAAATGCTGACGCACTTGGGCAACCCTATATGACGCGGCACAGCGTTCGTCTACCCACCTCTTCACCTAACCCCGAAGTCATGTGATCCATGATCGCAACATGTCACCAATTCAAGCAAGTCGTTTCTTCACTTTTCTCACGTCTTTGAAAGTCGGCATAGCCGCTGTGTCGCGCATCTGGCGACGTTATCATACTCTCTCCGCTCATACGAGCGCTCTATCGAGCCAATGCAACGTGCCAAATACTCCGTCAGCGTGGCGCATTTCGATCACGAAGATCCAGACTCCAGGGCATTTCAGGTAAGTATATGCGTTTTTGCGAACTATTCACATAGCGGATGTGCGCTCTTCAACTACTAGACATAACATGCCGTGGTAGTGCCGTAGGAACATGAACACTATCCGTCCATGCCGTATGGCAGCTGAGCCACGCTCACATATTCTGACCTCTAATGATACCCCTTGATCTAGTTACGATACCTAGCCAAACGTGTGCGAGATTGCACACCTTTCACAAATGCATGGATTCAATCGACCTCAAGCTTAATTGCACTCGCGCGCGAGGCTCAGCGAGACCTTCTACTGCATCAAGATCTATCAGAAGACCTCGAGACTGCCGTTCTTCGTGCTCTCGAACGCTGCTGGAATAATCAGGATCATTTCGGGGAGCTCGGCGAGCGCATGGTCTGTGAGGCCGGACTCATGAGCACGCGTTCACACACCGTTTTTCCGCGAGACCCAGCTGTGGTGTATCAACGCTTAGCCGATTCCCCGGACGATCTTCCGTTTGATCTTCATGCAGCATTCTCCGCTGCGCTTTCCACTTCTGCTGCTTCAAAGCAGTCTCTGATCACGTCCGATGCCACAGCACCGCTCGCCGAAGGCAGCAAGGGCCGTGTAGACTCAGCAAGAAAGACTCTATGGGATCAGCCGAGCGGCCAAGGCACCCAAACAAGCGCATCGCCCGAGCTCACAATCCGAGCAATAGTTGAGGAAGGGAAGATGAATGTCATCATTCGTTTATGGTATAGCCTGCGCCAGTTAATGCGTAATCCCTCAAGATTGATTTCATCCACAGCCAGTGATCCACCTGACTTGATGGCAGAGCTGCAGGAATCTGAGTCCTTAGCAGCCAAGGCATCCTCAACACCACCAGCCGCACCTGTGGGCGAACACAAACATAACGAGTCTGGACCGGATTCTGTGATTGAGGATATTACGGCGCTGAATGATGACGATTCCAAGCTTTTGGATAAGATGATTCACTTCGCTGGCGCAGACCTGCTGCCCAGCAAGCCCTCTTGCGCTCAAGAACACGACCCATCGACCTCAGACACCAGGGATATATCCCGTTCTATGAAGCGAGTTCGAGGGCCAGGTCCCAACAGCCTGAGAGTGGCCTTTCGGTTTCTGAATCTTGTCTTGCGTATTTTAGTCGCGGAACAGAGCTGCCTTATCCTGATTCATCGATTTCTGCAGTACACCGAGCTCATACGCCTGCTAGAACTTCCAATTTTGCTCGCGGCAGCCCGCTGCTGTTTGACTGAAAGTGACCATTTGTTCACCTGGATTGGATTCTCTATGGCGAAAGGCATACCTGAGGAGTCTGTCTCCCATATGAGTCGTGCGCCTCCCAAGCCCTCTCTCCTGTCGCAAATTCAATCAGTCTTTCCCATGCTCGTGGAAACCGTTCGCGCCAAGGCAGAACAACGTGCTGCTTCTTTTGCCAGGGTTCGTGAACTCAAGCGCATCGCTGCCAGCAGGTATCAATCACACCCAGATCATCATCCAGCCACGCGTCCAACAGGTTCTCCATCATCATCATCAAATGGTTGCAGCCAGTTTATTGAGGACGAAGAGCTGTCCCAACTAGTGCGACAAAAGAAGAAGGAGTTTGCACTACAAACGAATACGGACGGACATGATCTATCGCTCTTTGTCGAACCAGATCAGGGTTTAGAACCGGAATCACAGAATGCCCGGGATCCGCAGGATGTGCAGGATGTGCGTACTCCGTACTACGAGGAGGATCCCGCCATGGAGCCAAGTAATCAAGCAGTCGACTCCGCAGCAGACCAGCCGATTCAAGACAACCTTTGGGACAACTTGTCGGCGGACATGGTCTTCTACGAAGACGATGACACTGACCCTACCGCGTTCCTCCGCGACTTGCTCAGCCCGCACGAGCTGCAAGAGAAAGCAGCGGCTTTCTTTTCGTACCAGGGTAACCATGTCGACCCAAGCGTATCATTCTCCATCATGCAGTTGTCTTGTCCTGCATTTTTTGATGTTCAATCAAGACTTGGGGCATGTGGACCAATTGACCCGAGACTCGATCGCATCGTGGAAGCGATTCGTTCGTACGATGAAGACGTGCAACGCATACGCCGTGAGTGGACTTATCTCTTAGATCTCCTTCGCGAAGGAAACGATACTGACACTGTGGCGATGATTCAAACGATCCTTAACTCAACGAGGTTTACTCAAGTATTCTCTCGGACGTCCTATGATCTAATCAAGAATCGATCAGATCTGCCTTCCAAGCCCTTCGAGGCAAAGTTCTCCTCGACACTGCATTACCTACTAGAGCTCGGGACGATTCTACCGCTCCCCGTCGTGCTCAGCAAGGGTACGAGCGATATGGAGGCGTCTCATGCGCTGGGCCCGCCAGGATCACCCGCACGCGTGGGACATCCAGCACCTCGTGATGATCAAGAGGACTCCGATTCCGCGCCAACATCTGAGGCCTCTGACGCTGACGATTCATCCCTGTCAGAGCTGAGCAGCGGAGCGATTGGGGTAGTTCACTGGCCATTCGCCAAGGGCATTCGACCCGCCACATTCGGCATAGCATCTAATCATGCCTCAAGTATCATGCTCTTCCTAGCTTTGATTGGAGCCCATTTATGTGAGCTTCAGAACGCAGATTCGAGCTCTCCTGCCACCCAACATTCGCTGCTTCTCGATGAGCCACTTAGGCAAATCATGGAATCTCACATCATTTCCAGCGTTCTTAAGGTCTTGGCTAACCAAAGTCGGAAGCATGTGCTCAAGCGCGAGACCTCGATGTCGGACGAAGTAAGCTACATGTTGAATGACTCCTTTGATCATTATGAAGCCGAGGTCAATAGTGATATTCTGCTGTCAGCGCGATCGCGTCTTCTTGGCATTTCCTTCGTTTCGTCACTGTTGGCTGTCGAAGTCGGTACGACATACTATCCTGTGAGCTTTAGAACACTTGCAGCGTGGCAAAGCAAGCAGGCATGTTCAACGGATCGAAACGGATTCTTCAACTCACTAGAGGATTTTATGTGCTTCGAGGCACTCACAAGCTCCATTCGAAATGTTTCGACAGATCCAGAAACTGTCGGTGATGATCATGGCCCATACTCGAGCCCCTCCACTCTCATCGTGAGTCACCTCGCCCTCCCAGCAACTCCAGTGACTTCAGTGACTGCAGCAGGTAGAACTCAGACACCAGACAAGATTGACCGGCCTCAAGCCCGCAAGCAGTTAGATTTTGGATCTACATCGGAGCGCACTCTGACAGCCGCTCAGCACTTGCCGCCGTCATATGAAGAGAAACCTTGGGTGAGCACGAACCAATTAAATACCAACGATGACGATGAGGATGACGATGAGTTTGATGTTTACGACTACACGGTCACAACTTCGTCTAGTTCCTTGTTACAACCTGTGAAGAGCAAACCCAGTTCCCCCGCAGCTACACCGAGTGGGCAGCCTCACAAAGCACCAACAGTCCTCGCCAGTTCGCAGGATAAGATCCCTACTCCGCATCCATCTGCATCACTGACTAATCAAACTCAACCACAGCATAACATCTCTCCTGTTAAACCTACGAGTATCGTAAGCCCTTCCAACACATCATGCAACTCGAATTCCGTCTCAACCCCCTCTCCCGTCTACCATAATCCAGTTACCAACCCACCCAAACCCAATGGTGTAACCTTAGCGCGTTTCCATAGTTTAGCATTCTTGCAACGCCTTCCTCGCTTCCTTGATTACATTAGACTCTCCCTTCGACGCATCACAACTACTGGTTCAAACCCGACGACTCCGTCTAAGCCTACGTCACTTCCGTCTAACCCGGCATCTCCTAGTGCTGATCAACCTGCACAAGTGGCGAGTGCCCGCTCCCTCAGTGTCTTGGAGCGCGTTCGTGCAGCTGGTGCTCAATACTTTGGTCCTTCGCGCTGACTCTCGCTTTGCTCGGCGATGGGATCGGCGCGGAACTAAGGCCGAATACAGAATCATCGAAATGTTGTGCATTGTCTGCAGCTCGCTCATTGAGCATTACCACGACGTGAATCAGTGTGGGGTTAGCCGACTGACATTGAGTGGCTTCTCCATCCACCAGCTTTTGGAAACGTGAAGCCGGTTCTAGACCACACTTCCAGAAGAGGGATAACTCGGGATGGACGTGGTATCCCACTTGTGTTGCGAATTCCCAGGCCTTGTGACTCCGCGAGGAAAGTACCTGAACCATATAAACTTCGGCCTGCACTCCTCCTTGTACTCAATTATGCTAGATTTGACTTGTCAACTCAGGACTCACCACGCGCTGCCCCGTGTTGCGCCGATCTCTGCACATCTGCCTCTAGTACTTGAGAAAAGAACCGCGGAGTATTCGTATACTGCTGGATTCTGCCATATATTTTGGACTTCAAGACACCGGGTCTCTCTCCACGTAGAATCTGGCCACTCTCGGCATCAGAACTGAATCGCACTTTTCTCTATCCAAAATGCATTTTCGTTACGTAGCAGTCTTCGGACTTGCTATTTTAGCTCTTCTCGGCGTGACACAGGCCGAAGAGCCCAATGTGATCTTCTTGCCCTCTGCAAATCCTACTTCAGGCTCCGTTCCTCCTCCGCCCGTCTACGAATACCCTCCAGTTGCAAGCCCAGTCGCTGTTCCTGCGGGTCTAGCGGCATCTGCGAGGCCAGCTGCAGTTGCTGCTGCCCCCGCCGCTCCTCACACTGCTACCGTCGTTTCAGATCCCAGCACGGGCGGATACCGGGTTGTCATTAGCGATGGTAACACTGTCACTTCTATGCCACTGACCGTCCCCCAGCAAACTGCTACAGCGACTTCCGCAGCAACTCCAGTATCAGTTCCCGCGGGAACGACGGTTTGCAGCGCTTCCCAGGGATGCTATGTCGTGGGCGGTAAGCCCCGCTCGACCAGCGAAGGCGGCAATGGCTGGCGAGTCATTTTCTTTGTCCTCATTTGCGCCACGTTGTACCTGGGCATCGGCTATTACATCAACAGCAAGAAGAATCTCGTACGTTGGCACACACGATACTTACTTTCTTTCATGATGCAGGTGCTGTTGTAGCTGCTGTATTCATGGTTTGACCCTCTGCATCCGATCCTACTTACCCTTACACTCGTTTTCCGATCTTCTCACACCTATAGAAGGGTCTCGCTGCGATTCCCCACATCGAATTCTGGTCACAACTCCCAGGGCTCGCCGCAGATGGCGTGCAACATACCAAGCGCTGGGTAATTGCTAGCTGGGCACGTGGACGTCCTATGGACTGCTTTAATATTGATAGCGACCTTAGCCTCGGTTACGACCGCGTCCCTATGAACACCGTTCCCAAGTCCAACGGCAAGTCCACTGCTACTGCGACAATGGGTAGTTCCAGCGCGATGGGCAGTGCTGTGGGCGGCAATATCCAAATGGATCTTGGCTCGGACGAAGAGACCGAGTACACCCGTGCGATGTTAAGTTCCGAGGGCCGCTAAGTGGTTCGCCCTGGGGCTGCAACAGTCTATCCGGTTTATCTTTGGCCAGAATGCTATTCCAACCTCGTGTATGTAAACTACGTGTCAGACATTTTAAGTTTACTAACTATCTAAACGTAACGCTTAACACTCTTGTTATGTCCAATACATCCTCCCAAAGTCCGATATCCTGTGTTTGGCACAGTGGGTCTGGTTATGTCGCATGTTAGTGTGTGCGCACAGATAGGGCGAAGCTGTATCTATGCAGGCGTCACTCTAGCCCGCAGTATGACGCCGCGATGCACGTCAACGCGCAGCGAGGGGCGCCTGAATTTTTAAATTCCAGAGTTTGTCCAAAATCACGTGCTTTGGTGAGAAATTCTGAACAAGTTCTGAGACTAGTATTTATCTGAAATCCAGTGGATTGGGGCTATCCGCGTGGGATTAAATAGCTTATAATGACTTAGGACGCATTGACTCATCGCTTTCATCACCCATTTCATCCATACCGATCCATCTAGCACGCCTTTATTTGCAATGTTCCGCTCTTCACAACTCGTTCGCTCCGTTGCCGGTCGGCTGATTTCTACGACAGGTGTTCAGGCCGGATCTCCCCTCCGCACAGCTGGAGTTTTGCCACAGACTGCTGCTAGCATGTCAACGGTAAGTCGATGTCCCTTTACATCGGGTGATTTTACTGCTGTGGCTGCTAAGACAGCACAAACTGAGTCCAAGTGCCCGTTTCACCAAACTCCGAACACGACCAGTGCGACCAGCGCGGCCACTGGCACCGTGATTGGCAACACCAATTGCCGACGCGAGTTCACTGCGGCGTCTGCACAGGCCCAGGCTGCCGCAGCGCCTGCTGCGCCTCAGGGCTTGACTCCTGAGCAGACTGCTATTATCAAGGCCACTGTTCCAATTCTCGAGACCGGAGGTGTGGCCTTGACGAAGCACTTCTACTCGCTGTTAATGAAAAACGAGACCGCACGCACCCTGTTCAACCAGACTCACCAGTTCTCTGGCGCACAGCCGCGCGCACTGGCCTTCAGTGTTCTTAGCTACGCCAAGAATATCGACCAGCTGCAGAACCTGGGCCCGTTGGTCGAACAGATTGTGCACAAACACTGCTCTTTCCATGTCATGCCTGAGCACTATCCGATTGTTGGCGAGAACCTTCTACGCGCTATTCGTGAGGTGCTTGGTCCTCAGGTCGCTACCGACGCTGTTATTGATGCATGGGCAAAGGCTTATCAGCAACTTGCGGACATCTTGATCGCTGCTGAGGCCAAGGTGTATGATGAGATCGCAGCGGCTCCCGGTGGATGGCGTGGTTCTCGCGAGTTCGTTGTCAAGGCAAAGACTCCTGCTTCGCCTGACGGCAGTATTGTCTCATTCGATCTGGTCCCCAAGGATGGCAAGGATGTCATTCGCTACGTCCCAGGCCAGTATATCGGAATTCGCGTTCGCCTTGGTGACAAGGAGGAGGCTCGCCGTAACTACTCCTTGTCACAGGCTGCTGACTCAAAGTCACTCCGTATCACTGTCAAGCGTGTCGATGGAGGTCTCATTTCGACTCACTTGCACGATCGAGTTCAAGTCGGTGATTCCATCGAGGTGCTCTCCCCCGCAGGAGATTTCGTTCTCAAGCATGCTGAGGAGCCACTTGCACTTATTTCCGCTGGTGTTGGTATCACACCTACGATGGCAATGCTTCAAGAAGCCACCGCTTCTACGGCGCCTAAGCGTAAGATCGCATTCGTACACTACACCAAGAGCCCCGAGACTCATGCTTTCGCAAAGGAGGTTGACGAAATCGCACAGCACGCTGGTGTCAATGTATTTACTTCCTACACTGATCCCAAGGCACCTGCTGCGTCGTCGCTGCGCGGACGAGTCAATTCCGATCACTTGAACCAAGTCATCGCTGCGCTGGGCCCTGTCGAGTCAATCAATGCCTATGTTCTGGGTCCCGAAGGGTTTATGAAGACTGTAAAGCAAGAGCTCATTTCCCTTGGAGTACCTGCAGAAAAGGTGAAGTATGAGTTTTTCGGACCTGCTCAACAGATCTAAAACTTGTAGACTCTCAATATCCCATCCCAACAGCAACGCGGTTCAGAGGTTCTTCGAACCCACAACCCAACATCTTGCTTTTTTAAATTGTAGAATCTTAGCCTTAGCCTAGTCTTAGCCTTATCTCCTGATTACAAGGCACACTAGTTACTCATTGTTTTGTTCCTACTCACTGTTTCGTCCATGTTCTATGTTCTCGTTGCGTGGTATCATATGTTCTCCTTCCAGTATGCGCTTCACTGAATCAACCCCCGTTTGTCACCTCAGCCACATTCTGTCGAATTATCAATGCAACCCAGTAGCATCTCTGGCGTTCGGCACGAGAATATGAATAGGCACTTACTACTGATTCCTCTGACTCCGTTGTTCTACGTTTTACTCCCGTTTCTGTTTCTGATCACTTGCACGGGATGCCACAAACAGCTCTCGCTCTCACAGCACTGTAATCGAGTCGAGTCCATCGTTTCTGGTGCCACCAATGCTCCTCTGCCCCATCTTATCCCATACACTGCTTCAGTACCGGCTTCAGCCACTTCTTCTTTTCCTTCCTTGTTTTCATCTTCTCGTATCCTCCTTTATCTTTTCACCAATTGAGATCCTTGCCCAAACTCATTCCTTCACAACCATGAATGCGTGACAGCACGTTTTATCTTCGGTAGTATTATCTTGAAACAAATTAGCTTTATATCGGACTGAACTAGCTAATTCATACACTTTATTGTAACAAATACCTGCAGTGCCGACGTATTCAAGGTCTAATCGCAGCTCGAGAATCCACTCAGCGTCTGCCTAGTGGGTGGATAGAGTCAGCTGATTTTTGAAATCAGAGTGCACAATTGTGGTGTGGAAACCCGTAGATGGGACTCGATACGACGCGATATAAATATATGATCGCATGGTGCGCACAGCGACCACCCATTCGATCCATTATTTCATGTTAAAACCGACTAGATTCCCCGCCATAGCGCGATATTTCCTTCTCGCTCACTTGCACTTGCTCACTTTCCCCTCACTTCCCCGCACGTTGCAGCCCTCCGAGATGCGGTCCCAGAAGCTGAGACAGCTCCTCAAGGAGAACCCGAGCTACTTTTTGGCTCCTGCAAATGATGTAGCCGAGGACGAGCTTGCAGGCCCCGAAGTCGACCAGCCACAGAATCAGTCCGCATCTCAGTCGAGCCAAAAGCCAGTTCAGGACGCACAGGCACAAGGAGAGAAGACAGGTGCGGCTGCCCCCATGCGTGATAACTTGCCTCAGGTCAAGCCCCTTGTACCAGTCACCCCCTCGCTCGCTCAACAGGCGGCTACGGTGCTGCAACCTCAAGTTCCACGCCGCGCGCCAGCGATTCGGGTTGGCAACGATCCATTGGATCTCCAAGTGCAAGAGCTCCGCAAGACCCTCGCAACTGTTCAGCTTGTACCCGTTAACACAAGTACAACTGACACACCCTCGTCTGGTGCCGTAGTTGAGGGCAAGTCGAGCACAGGCAAGGACGAGCTCCCAGTCAAGCCTGCAAACAAACAGAAGCCTCAAGCCGAGCACACCGAACAGAAGGAGAAGCAGCAGCAGCAGCAACAACAACAACAGCAGCCACAGAAGCAACCGACACAGCCTAAGCAAGATCAGTCGCGAGGGCAGAGCCAGACTCGAAATTCAAAGGGGCAGAACCAGGGTCAGAAGCGACAGCCAAAGGAGCAGGCTGCAGAAACGAGCCAAACAGGAGAGACGAGCCAGCCCCAGCAGCAGCGACAACAGGATCAATCAAAGGCACCCCAGCAGAGGCAGGGTACGTACGCGAAGGCCGTTGGCAAGAAACACCAAGAGCAAGCTGAGCATGATCGCAAGACTGCACCTTCGGCTACCAAACCCGCACCACCGATTGAGGGTCAGAAGGCAACTGAGACGAAGGCACCACCACGGAGCCGACGGGATTATGCCCATGCTGCAGCAACGGGTGCTACCACAGGCTATGCACCTCCTCCTCCTCCCAAGGTGGCTCCAAATCAGAGCACGACCGGTAGCTCTTCAGGTTCCTCAAAGATTAGTGCCCTTCGAAGTCTCCTGAGCAATGATGAGCTTAAGTCCAAATTGTTCGAGGAGGCCTTCCGAGTTAATCAGCACGTTCTCGCATCAGTTGCTCAAGACAAGGAGGCGGAAAAGGCAGGCTTAGTGCCGCCATCGACCTACCGTGTTACAGTCGAGACCGGGACACTTACCCCTGCGTATGCTCGCGCACAATTAGAGGCTCGACGTGCAGAGGAGGCGCGAATTCGAGCACTTGAAGAGGAGCAACTGCAGCGTGCGCGTGCCGAGTACGCAGCTATGGCAGCCGCAAAAATTGCGGCAGACGAGAAGCGTCGAGAGGAAGAGCGCGCGCGACTCATGGAAATTGAGACAGCTCGTTTGGTCCGACAGCTCAGTGGAGAGAATCCTGATGACTTGGAACCATGGAAGCGTTTAGGTGACAAGAAGGCGCGCGAAAAGTTGCGCGAAAAGTTGCAAGGAGAAGCAACTTCGACAGCCAGCACTGGTGCAAGCGCAACCTCCCCAGGATCTGGTCAGCGAAAACAGCAGGCCATTCGTTCGTCTGCCGGAACCCGATTCGATGCATTGTTCGACGACGGTGATGAGGAATAACTCCCACCTATGGTGATATGAATAAACTTACTTTAGCTTAGCATACCCTAGTCTAATCGGGTCTTCGTTTGTTAAGTTTGTGATGCATACTAGAAAAAGCCAGATGAAAACAGATGCATCTATTGTAGTTTGTTCTGAGTTACGTGTGTGAGCTGAGGCAATAGAGTAGAGCTCGAGGTAGCCGATGCTGGTATATCTGGCGGCGTTACTTCCCAATGTAGCGCATCAAGATCCTTTACAACACGTCCAACAGCGGTGGAGAGCTGATCGGTTGTGACTTCCACTGGAACGGCATAGGATGCCACTACAGGACACTCAACGGTTCGTAGGAATTTGATCCCGCTCATGAGCTTTGCCAGGTCCGCCTGGGCGGCACCCTTTTCGCGTATCTCCTCAATACGCTGCATCTGTTCCACTTCACGGGTGCTCTGGGCGGCCATAAGCGGTTCGAGAGGCTTCCCAAGCGCAGCGGCCGCTTCGAGCTCGGCATCTGCCGCATTCTGCAACGCTTCCCGGGCTGTAAGCTGCTTCATGTGCGCTTGCAACTGCTTCTGAAGTATCCGTTCTCGCTCATGGTCGTAGTTTGTCTGGGCAGCCACAACGGATGCCGCCGTCTTGAGAATGGCCGCTTGGAAAGGCAGCACCACTTGATGAACCTCTTTCTCGTAGTTGCTGAGCAGTTGTTCGAGTTTCGCAGTCGAACTAGTTTCTCCGGTTGTTGGCACCTCTTGCACCCCTTGGATCAGGCTCGATGCGTCATGTTGCTTCCCTTCGTGTGGCCCCACTACGTCCTCGCTTTCAGTTGGACGTAAGAGGGAGGGAACCTCCTTGTCAGAGTCGTCATCTTGGTGAGACGGCTCTGTACTCTCACACCGTGCGTTGAGATCTTGAATCACATCCCGTACCGAAAGTAGCGTTGGTAGTGCCACATCAACAGGCAGATGGGCGGTACTTGGTGTACCTTGAACATGTAGTCGATCATTCTGTGTTGTCTCTGTGTCTCTCAGGATCTCATTGTGCGTCTCACGGGAGCGGATCTGTAGACTTGCGAGATCCCGTGAAGGGGTGGTGGCCCTGCCAGCCTCAGGGCTCTTCGCAGGCGTCTGGATGGCGGAGCACTTACGCCGCAGCTCCGAAAGCACGGGCTGCGGTGACCGGCCTGGGATTGGTCTGAGTGGAGTGCTCATTTAGGTGGGGTGTTGCCTGCCTCACGAGTGGAGCTGAGGGATCTGATGCTGAGGCAGGCAATATCCGGCGTTTCTGTAGCTTTCCGCGCTAGAATCTTTGACACAACGCGCACCGAAGCCTAGATACAGCGGGTATTCCGAGGTGGAAACAAGAGTTGAATTCACTTTTCCATGTATAGGATAGCTTGGATAGATGCAAGATGCAGTCACTATTCAAGTCATTTATTCGACGTAGTGTGTCGTATCTAGCAAGTCCGCATGGAATTTACTCCCGAAATATACCCTCTACTGCCGCCTTTTCATCCCAAACCTCTCCACTAGGAACGGGAAAACAAGTCCGAGTGCGGTATGCGCCCTCCCCAACGGGGTCGCTGCACCTGGGCGGACTCCGTACTGCGCTGTATAACTATCTCATCGCTCGTAAACACGGAGGCAAGTGTATTATTCGCATTGAGGACACTGATCGCACACGGTACGTCCCAGGAGCCGTCGAGCAACTGCTTAAGGATTTGAAGTGGGTGGGACTCGACTTTGACGAGGGCCCCGGTGAGTTGGGCGGCGCGTACGGACCTTACATTCAGAGCGAACGACTTGAGATTTACAAGAAGTATGCACAGATGCTCGTTGATCGAGGCCATGCTTACCATTGCTTCTGCACACCACGGCGACTGGAACAGCTGAGGGAGTCACAGTCGCAAACTGGTGCACCATCCGTGTATGATCGCTTCTGCTTGCACCTGCCGCGAGAGCAGGTCGAGGAGAAGATCGCCAAGGGCGAGCCCTATGTCATTCGTATGAAGGTCCCACACGAGGGCACGACCGTAGTCTCAGATGTCATCCGCGGCAAGGTGAGTTTCATCAACAAAACTGTGGACGACCAGGTGCTCATGAAGAGTGATGGGTATCCCACGTATCATCTTGCCAATATCGTCGATGACCATCTCATGGAGATTACACATGTCATTCGTGGGGAGGAGTGGCTACCCTCAGCCGTGAAGCATGTGCTTTTATATCAGATGTTCGGGTGGGAAGCCCCTGTCTTTGCTCACCTGCCGTTGTTACTGAGGGAAGACGGTAGCAAACTTTCAAAGCGCTTCAAGGATGCTTCACTGGAGTATTATATTGAACAGGGCTTCCTTCCTGAGGCTCTTATTAATTTCGTTGCGCTGTTGGGCTGGCATCCTAGTGTGGAAGACGCGTTGGCCCTGAAAAAGGGAGCGACATCTACTCCAGCACCATCGGCGACATCGTCTACAACACAGTCTGCCGAGAGCAAACCTGTAGATCCCGCTGCAGCTTTGAAGGCAGCCTTGGCAGATGCCAAACACCTGAAAGCGAAGCGCGTCGTCAAGCAAAGCACCCAACACCCTCAAGCTTCAGCGGCATTACCTGCGGCCGCTGCACCAGGGTATGGAGTTTCAGTAGGTGAGATCTACACAATGGACGAGCTCTCAAGTTTGTTCCAACTTGAGAATGTTCAGAAAGGTGGTGCTGCCGTCGACTTTGCGAAGCTAACATGGTGCCACAACCAACATTGGAAACGGGCAGTCACAGCACCGGTGCCCGGCCAGGAGGCAGAGGCTACGGCCCGCCTAGATCGATTGACAGATCTAGTGCTTCCTGCTGTGGAGAAATCTTGGAAACGCTGGCTTGATGGATATGTTCTGCATCCTTCTCTACCTACTGAGGTTGTCTTTCAACGACCTCAACACAAGTCGGTGTCTGTACCAAGCCGAAAGCACATCCAAGCGGCCCTGCTATCTACTCACGATCATCCCTGCTTAATTAGTGAGTTCCCAGCCAAGTCGTTCTATGTGTGGGTACGGCCAGAGTGGTCGCACCCTATGGTATGGAATCGTTTGGTCCAGTGCTGGATTCCCGATCCTGAGCTCGATGTCGACTCTTTACAGAAGAAGCCGCTTGCGGTTGAAAAGCCTCCCGGTGAGGACAACACGAGTGGCAAGCCCAAGAAGAAACATGCCAAGGAATCTGTCCCGTCGCGTAGAATGCTACAACACGTACTCGAGTGGATTTCCAATGAGCGTATCTCACCCCAGCCTCTGACTGCTGAGCGTGTTGTATCCAATCTCAACAGCATTAGCAAGTCGCTCAGCATTAGTCTGCGCGAAGTATACCTGGTTTTGCGGATCTGCTTGTCAGGTACTTCCGCCGGTGCTGGTGTTGGTGAACAAATCACCGCGCTGGGACTGGATGAGACCGAAGCTCGTATTCGTGCGTTGCTGCAACTCGCCACAAAAAGCAGCAATTGAATACTGAGTAAGGTCAGCAAGATCCTTCGATGACTCCCATGTTAACATTAGAACTCCCATACAATAGCGCAAGTATGTTGTAATGAACGAGCACGGCGTGACTTGTTGTATGAACATTTCAAAGAATACATGTACAAGCTATGTGCCTTCTTCCGACGTGCTTACGCTGTTGTAGTCGCAGCCAGATCGTGTTTGATATCTCTAACGCTGACTACATTGGCTTTCGATCATTGAGCTTGTGTTGCGGGGTCGACACGAACCGGTTGTCATGACTTGTAATCTGGGTTGGGCTCGCAGCATGATGCTCCACACTACCAAAGTTCTCACTTTGGAACCTCAGACCGAATTGAGGTGACTCACCATGATAGCCAATACGACCTGAAGCTATGAAAGTTGCGGTGGGTTCACTCCAGGCCTTAAACGCAATGGCACCAGCGATGCCAGTATCCTGGACTCGTCCCTTGAGAAGGACATTCTTGTTCACTTGCCACTGACCAACAAGTGAGAGTGATGTGAAGTGACTCATCAGATCATCACGGTTGACATTGGACGCTGAAGTTGCCAAGCCTGATGCGTCGCTCAAGTCAATGGCAGGGTGCATGCCAAAGCCCATTTGTACGCCAATATCGACGGGGTTGTGAATTCCAACCACGTTTTTCTCTTCGAAGATGTTACGCACCTTTCGTCGTACGATGAACCGCTGTCGGAACGAGAATATTGCTTCAGTACCCCACTTTCGAATATCGATGCCGAGTTCAAACGATGGAGTACGCCGGAGCTGGGCAGGGTTATCCTTGACTTCGAGTGGTTTGTGCTCGATATAGTTCACGTACTCACGCTCCATGCGGTTCAAATCATCGTTTGAAGTAGTGAGCCATTCGATCCATCCCATTTGGCGTGGGTCCCGAGGTGCATTTGCAGCAGAGCTGTGGCACGAGAACCCTTGCGATTCGATTCGAATGTGTTCGCGCGCTAGCTTTTGTCGCATCTGATCACGGTATCGAAGAGAGACATTCAGGTCGGTAGCGGCTCGCTCGAAATCGAGTGTTGCATCAACAATCGCTACAGTGTTGGCTGTACGGAGGCCTACCCATCCGCCCAAAGTAGGCTGGGTCATGTCTGTTTCACCGCGTTTGGGGCCTGCGCTAAACAGTTTGGTAAAGAATGGTGTCGCAGCTTTAAGCATCGGCGGCGCGAGGGGATTAGGGACTTTCTCCTCGGCCTCATCTGATGAGGCAAAAATATCGATCAAGCGATTCTCCTTGCTCGGACGCTCGATGAAGCCACCGATGAGGATATTATCACCATCAAAACGTGCACCAAGCTTCTTCTCATCAATCATGCTATGAGAGGAGGCACCTGCGAAGGGGACTGCGCATTGATCACGGCTGTGAAGCGCGCGAGAGGCCTCGATATCATGGAATGCTGCACGATGGGCTGCCTGCACCTCGGCGTTGCTATGCTCAACCATCGTATCATCGGTGGGAATGGGTGCACCGTCGGCTGACTTCAACTTGGGTCCTGATGATTTACCGACGAAGAGTGGCCAGGAGCCAAAGATGGAGAATTTCGTATCCGGTAGTGTAATTGCAGACTTGAGCGCAATTGCGCCCGCGCCTGACGATGAGAATGAAGCCTGAGCGAACGATCGGCTCTCGTGTCCGAAGATGTTCTTTGGAGGCTCCGTCAGGGTGATGAACGACCCTTCGGTATTATCCGATGCAGGTGCGTTGCGTGTGGGCGAGTTGGCATCAACCTGCTCTGGGAGCCATCTTAAATGCACCTCAGCAGCTGCTTTCAGAGCATTGGCGACGCTCCTTCGTCCTCGTCTCAACATGCCTGTTGGTTCGGAGAACAAGTGGCCCTCCACTTCAATGCTTTCGCTACGATCCAAGTCGGAAGCGCCGATCTCGATGGTCGTTTTGGTGTACGGATTACCCTCAGGATTGCTCTCTCTGATGTGGAAGCCTTCGGGACTGAGGTTGCCGGCTTCTTTCTCGGGTCTGTAATACAGACTGGCGGAGTAGGGACGGTACCCGTTGAAATAATCATTGTGGAGAGACTGCAGGGGCAGGCGTGCCACATCGCATGGCGAGAGCAACAGATCGTCTGAGCTGCGCTTACGCTCGAATTCAGGCGGAACGATGTCAATTGGACTGACATTACTGCTATCACCTTGATTCCGGAGGGCGATCATCCCGCCAAGGACGAGTAGGGCTAAAAACTCCATGATGTGTCTTTCGTCTTAAAAAGGTTAAATTAAAGCTCAAATGCCGACTTTAACTGTGAATATCCGTCAAACCGTCACAGATTCACCTATCCTGCAGTCGATTCTTCAATCGGCCTTTTTGGTTGGGGTGTCAGATCAGGTCAGGGAGCCAGTGGTGAGAGTGGGGGCCACAGCGCTCCGCAATGCCAAAACCGCCGGCAGTGAAACAATGCAGCGGAATGCCAAATACACCCACAAGATGCTCGATTTTCACACCTCAATATGGTTGGAGTATGGATTGTTGGCTGACTATTTCCGGGCCAGGACGGATAGGATGGCTGAGTGAATTTCCCAGCCAGGCCTATCCGTCCTGGCCCGGAAATTTGAAAGCGCCTGGCTTCGAGCATATTGTTTGGGTATGTAAACGCGTGGGACATACCAGGGTGCGTGGTGAGACGACATTGTGGGATAGTCTAAAATACCACGACCTGCCGAATACACCTGCTGAGCCAGCCCAAACCCATGCCCAATCCTGTGAATACACACCTTGCCAACCACTGGCTAGGAAACGGTTGAGGTGTGTTGCTCGTGACAAGCTGATTGACGGTCACACTGACACTGCCACACCCATCTAGATCTCTCACTACACTCCGCTCCCCGTGGCTGACATCGCGTTGGAGGTTCCACTGCTGTCGTGACAACATACGCCGAGCCCCCGACCCTGGCAATGCTCAACACGCATGCGAGACCACCATCAGGCCCCGGTATTGTGGGTGGGCCTGGTGTGGGCGGTGGCATGGACGGCGGAACAGATAGGAATTTGGCAGCATCAACTCCTGCCAAGCCCTCTATGACTCTTCCACCCATCCGCGGTAACCCCACTCGACCTCCATCGGCAGGAACAAATGAGACGTATCCAAACGACAATCATCTGATTAGGGAGTTCCAGGGCCTTGTACGCGAGCAGGATTTGCGACGGGATTTGGAACGGATTCAAGACCGAAATGAAGTGCTTGATCGCGAACGACGCCTCCTTCAGGAACAGGCTCGCGAACGAGAGCGAATTATTGAAAAGATGCAGGATCGTGACGCCAATTGGCAGCGGGAGTTCGCAAATCAACAGTTAGTGATTTCAGATCTAAAGGCAACTCTTGCGCAAGAAGTCGAGGCTCGTCGAAGCCTCGAGTCGCAAATCACCCAACTGATGGAAGCAGTGAGGGTTCAACAGGAAGCCCTCGTTGCGGCGAAGACCCACGTGGATACTAGTGCTGCAGCATTCAACACTCGGCTTCGAGAGGTCGAGACGGCGCTGGTTGTGGATGGACGCGCACTCGCAGATGCTGTGCGTATGCGTGCAGTTTCGACATCCACCGAAAGTGCAATGCTGCGCAAGCAGTTTGCTGACTTGCAGACCACGATGGAGCAGCGACTGGGTATGGCGGAAACGGAAACGCGCGAGCTTCGCCGTGAAAACACGCAACTGAAGGGAGAGCTCGATAGTCTCTACTCATCGTTTTCGCAAATTGCGATGCGAGCCGGGTTTGCGCCACCGCCAAGGCCTTTCTCAACTGGAACCCCAGGCAGCCAACAAGCGGGCGAACTGGTTCTGGCCAATCCCCTTGGGCCTGGTCTGCTGCCACCGTCGCGTACGCCCTCAGCGGTTGACGAAACAGACCTACGAATCATGGAGTCACGCATCAGTGCCATGCAGGACACCATCCAGAGTTTGCTTGTATTCAAAACGAACATGGAGTCTCGCATTCCCGAAGCAACCTGGCTCCAGAATCAACTCCAGGATACAACCGCGCAGCAGCGCGACCATATAGAGGCTCGTTCAGCGGATCTGCGCGCATCAATTGATGCCCTGCGCAGGCGTGTCGAAGTGGCAGAGCAGCAGTGTGCGAAGGCTGTTCAAGAGAGCACAGAGACCGCGCAGCGCTTGCAGCATCAGCTGCGCATGCAAGTCGAAGCCGCACTGGATCAAGTCAAACGTGCTACGTTAGATGCCACTCGAGATGTTGCATCTGCTGTGGAAAAAGTTTCTGAATCTATTCGAGGCGAGGTACGCACAAGTCGGGTCGCAACTGAAACCGCGATGCAGGCATTGGCGCAAGCAACCGATCAGGCATTAACTCGCCTTGAGGATCTACGCCGTGAATTCGATGCAATGATGAAGTCTGGCGACGAGCGCATGTCTGAGCTTGAAACGGTTCTTCGCGCTGAGGTTTCTACGCGCACTCGAACGCAGGCTGAGACTCATTCATGGGTTGTAGCATCGCAGGCTGCGCTCGCCGAGCAACTGACGCTGGCGCGTAGCTCTACGGTCACAGAGGTGCTCCATCTTCAAGATCGCATAGCTGACATTGAGGCCGCCCTTTGCCTTGATCGCGTAGTCAGTATGGTGACAAACGCGCTGGAGGAAGAGCATGTTGATAAAATCATCGGAGTGGTCGAGGGACAGAACTCAGCATTGCTCACAGCCTCAATCAGGCAAAAACAGGCAGCGCAGCTTGCCCAGCAAGAGGCCCGAGAGAAGCAAAAGCAGCTTGAGGAAGCGGAGCGACGCCGCGCCGAGAGAGAAGAGGATCTGGCACGTCAGGAAAAGGCACTCCAGGCTCAAGCGGCAGAGATTGCAAATGCTTTCCGCAAAGAGCTCCGACAGTTGGAAGTGCAAAGGGCCGAGACGGACAAACAAAAAGACCGCACCGCGGCGCGTACACAGGATACAATCATCGCCTTACAAGTCCGATCGGTTATGGACTCGTTATTGAGTCAAGTTGAACTCATATCACTCAAGTGGGAGGAGGCCGTGACCACTGACCGCATTCTCGAACACGTCGCGGCCAGCAGCCGTGAGACTCTTGAGCTCGCAGAGGAAGCCATTAGGGCTGAGTCTGCACGTGTATTGAGGGCGGCAGATTCAGCAATCGACGTGGTTCTGCAACGCATGGAATCCCAGGCGAGCGAGAGTGATCTACAATCTCAGGTCCGTCTAGCGATGGAGTCAATGTTGCTCCGGATAGAGCAGCGAGCAGAGCGTGCGCAAGATTCCGCTGGCCTGCGGGATGAAATCAAGCGTCTTGCATCCGAGGCCAAACAACAAATTGGAGCTCAGGCTATCACCACAGCCTCAGCTGTTTCAGGTGCCGCTTCACTCGCGCAGGAAGCACTGGACATTGCCAAGGCCGCCCAGACCGCAACTAAAGCCACAAATAAGACCATCGAGGAGAAGCTCAACAGCTTGTCTCAGAACTTGGGCGATGCCCTGTCGGTTTCCACGACGGAATCTCGTCGCGAAACTAGAGCCCTTAGCGAGAAGCTTGCGAAGGTTGATGAGCGTCTGCTTAAGTTTGACGTTCGGCTTGAGGAACTGGATTCACGTACAGAAAACATGGGTCAAATAACCGAAGACCCAGAGTTTAAGAAACTCAGTACACGAGTAGATGAGGTGGTCAACTTCACAAAGCAATTTGAGACGGATCTAAGCGAAGCCGTCTTGAGTGTTCAGGAGGATCTCAATCAGCAGTCCCAGTATGCTCGCGATGAAATTACTCGACTCAACGAAAAGCTCACATCTCTTGAGGATCAGGCATCGAAATCGAAGGCACAATTGGACAAAGACTTGAAGCAAGGCCTTGATTCGTTGTCGCAACGAATTGATGGTGTCCTCGAATTGGTTGATGAACACACAACGAAGACAATGCAGCTCACAGAGTCTGTGAAGGGTCTAGGGATCGAAGTCAAGGAACTGCATGAGCAGACCAAACAACTTGACCAACGAATTGAAGCGATCGAACAGCCCCCTGATCTTAATGATGAGCACGATGCAGCGCCGCGAATTCAAGCACTCGAACAGCCCCCTGATCTTAATGATGAACACGATGCAGCGCAGCGAATTCAAGCAAACGAACAGCTCCCTGATCTTAATGATGAACACGATGCAGCGCCGCAAGCAGAACAGCAACCATAAACAATGTATTATACAGTCTTCACGCACCTTAACGTACTCTTCACTGTCGCATTCCCTCGGATGAACGTGTTAGACCTTTGGCCAGTTCGTCTGACGCAAGGCTAAGCCCACGGAGCAACACAGTGAGTCGAGCAAAGAACCTCGTAGTAGTTGGGAGGAGTAAGCAAAAGGTTTGAGCACGCTCCTCAGTCTCGGTCGAGGTCTTGGTTTCATCTCTCTTGGATCTTGAGGCCTGTAAATCCCAGACACTATCGAAGATCAGCTGTGTGCAGATGTCATTGATAGCATTTTCAAAGTGCCTAGACATCCCCGTAGCATTGATGACCTCAGTGTGAAATTGGTCGTGGTCATGATGCGTCATAACTTCATCTCGGTAACTTCTTGCGAGTGCAAAGGCTGTGACGGTAAGCATATAAAAGGCCTCATCAATGTGGTTAATTCTCCATCCTCCGACACCTTGAGGATTGATAAGCGGACGAAGAGCTGTGCAGTTCTGCAGACGACGGACGAATGTGGGATTGATGCTTCGTCCTGACCACAACGAAGTGTCTGGCAGTGCTTGTGTACTCTCGATCATTGAACTCCATACGGAACTGGTGGCGAGCCGAGAAGCCGCGAGTTGAAACCAGATCCAGGAAAAACCTTGCAATTCCGTTGCGAACTTGATGTCATTCACAATTGGCGGCTCAGGAATGTTCAATGACGTCCAACGCTTTAGATCTGAAAGAGTGGATCGGTTTGTCAGTTGCTCGACATGCCGGTAGAGCGATGCTTTGACGTGTTCCCAAGGCTCAATTACCAAGCTCCCGGGTTGATGTACCTTGCTAAGGTAAACCAATCGACAAAGCTTCAGCAGCTCTTCGTCGATGACATCTTTGTTGACATGGTCCTTGAAAGCAAGCACCTTCGAGCTACAACACCGTGTCGCACGGTAGTCCTGGGTAACATCAGATCCAGTTACATTGGATGATGTGGTTGATCCAAACAATTGGACAATGCCCTTTCTCAAGTCTTCATCGAGAGTGTTCCACCAAGAGCCCGACTCCATTTCAGTTGTCGCAACTCTATCGTTCATCTGAGGATGCTCACGTAGGAAAGCTGCCAATGACTGCCGAACCGCCTCCGGCACGCAGGTCTGTAGCCTTGTGGAAAACATTTGGGTCAGGTTTAGTAGGTATGAAAACTCAGTTTCTTGTGCATCTTGCGGTAAGCGTGAGAGAGGCATACGATGAAGTACAAATGAGAATGGAATCCTGCCTTCACAATCAAGATGGGCCGTAAGCAGTGGATCTTGACCCGCGTTCAACCATTCCACAAGTCTGGGGTCCACATTTGCACTCGCGAGCGAACGCGTCCCCGCGGGTGAGGCCTTTAACAGTGCGATACGGGATTTGCAGCGCGACTTGAGAATGGATGCGATTGTAGCATAGATCCCCAGGACACGCGTAGGTGGCATTCGAGGCGTGATCGATTGCGTGGAGTACTCCGACGTCAGGAAGAGTAGATTCTGAAGCTCCTCATCAAAGCCGAATTCAGCCAGAATGAGAAGTAACTCCGCCGCCAGGATATCATAAAAGCGCTCTTGCAAGGGCCACGAGCTCAAAGAGATTGTCCGGGTCAGTGCTGGGAGAAGCCAAGATTTGATCTCTTTTCGCAACAGCCTTGATGAGCTTCCTCCAAGGGACTCTTGTCTTCGGAAGCGAGATGCCGCGCCGCGCTCTGATGCGATTGTAAAGTACAAGAGGGCTACGGCAAGCTGTAGGTGCGCTAACGTGGTCGTCGCAAAGTATGCGCAGCTTAGAGGTATCCTAGCCGCTGCTAGCAAACCTTGATATGAGCTTGAGGCATCCGAATCGCCATCATTCGTGAACGAGTCAAGCGCTAGATCCAGTTCTGGTTGGGCCTGCAAGGCATTCGATTGCTGTTGAGGGCGTGGGTCGAAGACTAAGGGCTCCCTCAAGAGTTGTAAACGGTATGCCATTGTATCGAGCCCAAATGATCCTGGTTGAGCTATCATACCCCACGGCATCACACGAACAACCGACGATATGAGACATGACTGATGCAGTAGACTCGGTGAAGCGAATAGCTTCCGTGGAATGGGCGGACATTCCGCGCTACTCCCATGAAGGGCATTCAGTGCTGCCGACGTTGACTCAGCATCGCACTCAAGGATCGCGCACGTAGTAGGGGAGCGATAAAGAGTCATGCGAACCATAGAGAGAGATCGTTCGAGACTGGCAAGATACAGAGCTCGGAGGAACTTCATGTTCTTCCTCATGGAGTATGCTTGCATATAAGCGCAACCTTCACTAGATCCGGTAACTATTCTGTCCTCGATGTTGGGGGAACGCCTCGACTTGTCCAGCGCATGCTGCATCCCAACGACCCCCATAACGTAACCGGTTTCATAGACCCAAGCAGTCTCGCATGACACCTGACCAGCCGTTATGAAGATAGCAGTTACACTCTCGGTTCCAAGAATGTCCAACGGGGTACTGGATCCGAAGTGCCATCCCTCCAGACCTGTTGTGGCCGAGACGGAATCAGCTACCGCGTCGGCGACAGCGGCAAGATCTGGCGTCCTGCCCCTTTCGAGCTCACTCATACATAACTGCAAGGCCAGCACAAGGGCGCGAAGCATAGGTGGAACTAAGTTCCAGAAGTGCTGACGGTCGAGAACAATGGCAGGCTTGTTTTTGAATTGCGCCGGCGCCCTAAGACTTATTCCACTGAGTGTCTTCAAAAGCCATCTGGAGAGGAGGAGCGACAACGCTTTCTCAGTAGGCAGCGCATCCTCACCTTCCAAAACCTCTACCTCCGATACAGGCCGGAAACTATCGAGAAGCTGACAGGGGCATGATTCGTTTTCTGCTGGGACCTTGCCATCCAGAACTCGCTTGAGCTCCCAGATGAGTGCAGCCTGATAGGCAGAAAGGAGACCTTGTGGTAGTCGCGAGGCTAGGCTCGGTGCAGCCGCTGCAGAGCGCAGGCCCTCAAGCACCGACGATAGATCGGCAACATTAAGTCGTTGGTTTTGTCCCGCTACCGTTGCTCTGCGAAAAGGACCCGAAAATATCAGAGATATGGGCATTCCAAAGAAATGCTGGGTGGCCTGAGATGCATCTTCTGGTCCATCAGCTATTAGCCACGGTTTAAGAAGCTCGAAAAAGGCTCTGAGATCCAAGTGCTTGGCACGAATGAGTTCGGCATTATCCTTTGAAGCACACAATCTCTCCATGATAGCGAAATGTGCAACCAAAGCAGAGTCTGTTTGTATCTCGCTCTTTTGTGATGTTGTCACACCATGTGGGGTGGGGGCGAGGTTCATGACTAGATCTGCAATTTCTTGCGCGTCAGGCGAGAGGCTATCTGGTGCGGCGGACTGGGTCTGGACTGCGGCGTCAAATGCATCAAAAATCCGTTGCAACGGCTCTAGTTGAATTGATGTTGACTCCGTAGCGCTGAGCTCAGCAATCAATGGCAGCAATTGCTGCTTGATACCTTCGCCGTCAGCAAACGCGATATCTTCAAATGTTAGGATCGCTCTCTGAACGATTTTCAGTTTAGTATCCAAATCACCATCGCTCCGCTGACAGTCGACTTCGTCTTGAATATGGACGCCCTTTTCATCATCATGAGGTCTCTGCACTCTTGTCCTTGGGATCAAATTAAAGACATGCCAGACCAGGGCATCTAAAGAACGTCGTACGTCTGGGGGACATGTCAGATGCGGCGAAGCAATCGCTCTCGAGCCGCTCGTGAGCAAACCTCCAAGTTGGATCAGCAATGCCGAAGGGTCTTCATTAAGTTGTCTAATATCAAACTGCTTGAAGCCGGAGAGATGTGCTTGACATCCTGGTGCGGTGCATACCAGCTGTGGTTGGCATAGATGCATGTAACTGTGCTCCGCAAGCACTGACTGACCTATCGCTGCGTCAATAGATGCACAATTCTGAGATGGGTGGGGTTCCGCAGAGCGGAGAAAACGCGCCATACACGGGATCACCTTGAGAGGCTCCGTTGTGACGGAATATTGAGCTGCTTTCACCTCTTCAGGCGAGGTTATTGCGGTTCCACGAAGTGTGTCGCAAACCAACCCATGGAATTCGGGTTCGATCTGAGACTGATTCGCGAAGATGCTTGCTAGCTCGGGTCCACCTGGAAAGAACCTTCGGAGAGCATCTCCTATTGGACGTATGTCCCAATGGGACAGACTGCTGCCATTGCTTGCGACGTCTGTTATCATCTTGCGCAAATGCTGATATCCATCATACTGAGATTGCAGGATGCCCCAGAGCTGTGCTCTTTGTGCAGCCAATGCGGGAAAAAGATTATCCAATGCGATCTGCGCCTCAAGGACACCCTCAGCAGCCCTGAGCAAGTCTCTGAGCTTCTGGAGGGCTTCATCTTGCTTTAACGTAGACGGAATCCATGGTTCCATGTTTTTGATTAACAAGCCACCAATAGTCTCTCCGGAACTTATCGAAGATGGCGATGGCCATGAAAGCAGGTTGAAGAGACGAAGCATGATTGGGTCAAGTACGAATGCATTAATGGAGCGAATGAAAAACCTCAGTGCGAGTGAAAGGTTCGAAACTTGCATAGATTCGTGGAGTAAGAATGCACTGAGTGCCGTCTGGTCAGCTACAGGAGGCGCTGCCACAGTGCTTGAAGCCCTTGCTAGATCCAGTTGGGCAACCTTGTCTTTCACCTCCCCGAGATCAGGGGACGGACCAGCTGTCAACTCCGGAGCCATACCGAGCCCAAGCATTCTCTCACATGTAAGAATGACTTGCTCGGCGTAGACTCTTAGCGTAGGAAGTGTGTGGTGGCAGATTGTTCGAGCCATTGCCAGGCTCACGTCCAGACCTCGAGGTAGATCCTTAGAGTGGGCTAGCTTTCCTACCAGAACCGATAGGAGTCTTTGACTATACATGAGTGGGTTCACACCCAGCAGAAATGGAGGGATGCAAGGCGCTAATGACTCAGCATCAGGCGTGCCAAACATTTTGAGCTGGAGTTCGGGAATGTAACATGGTATTTGGGTCGATGTCCCTACGCTTAAGTACGGGAACAGACGCGATCTCCTTTCAGGAGGCATGTGCGATGAGCTACGGGTCCGTGCAAGAGATAAATGGAATCTCAAGAACCTCAGAGGGACATGTGACAAACCGTCAGTTCCAGGGGCACAGTGTTGTCTAAATGGCTGAGATTGCTGGAGCTCCTCTCCAAGTTGCAATGCAAAAATGCTCTGCAGAAAGGTGGGTCCAATCTGTGCGTCTCCACCGTTCAGTATGAGCTCTGCTTGGAGGTTAACTAATCTCTGTGCCAGAACATCTTGTGTTTGCTTTAAGATTTCATGAATTCTATCGTCGTCCATGCATAATACGGTGATCATCCTCAACGCCGCTTGATAGACAGTTGCGCATAGTGCTTCTTGAGCAGGGCTCGCCTGAAGCTGCTCGCATAATGCGTCCGTGACGAGCTCGGCCGCCCCGATCCAATAGTAAACTAGTCTTAGCTTATTTTTGGAGCAAAGCAATGTTTCAGGAACTTGATCAGACTGCATAAATTCCAATCCATCGAGGACCACACGAGCTTTCAGCTTTGAGATCTGCGCGATGCTCTTCCAGCTTAGATTTACTTGGTCTTGATCTACCTGAGGAATGTGCTCGATGACCCACTTCAAGCACCCTGTGGCCAGATACGAATTACGGTTCCCAGACTTCTGTTCCGTTGTCTCTTCTCGTCGGGCCTGAGGCAATAAGAGCGTACTGAGCCATGTGGCGCGCGTGTCCTCGATTTGACGAACAATTTGAGCCCTCAGGTTGTTGACCTGAGCCTCAAGCGTTGCAGTGTTAATTCCCTCTTTATCTTCCTCTGCGAGCCACGCCGCTATGTTCTCTGCATCTCCAAAATCAATGCGTAGAGCCGGTTCTTCCGCCTTCGTGATGACGTTAAAGATGCAGTCGAGGTCATGAGATTTGTACTCTAATTCAGTTGCTAGGATCTCGCGAGCGAGTTTGGCCGCCATTTGGACTTGTGCGATGGTACGTTCGGCCTCGGACGGCTGATTTCGACTACCCCATGAAAGAAACCTGAGAAAATGTCTCAGATTCAGCACGCTGGGACTGAAAGCGTTAGATTGCTCACTTTCTTCGACATTATCTGGTGACTTGATGAACGTCATGTGCCCAGGAAGCCATTTCAGGAGGATAAGAATTTTCCTTCTGTAGACCGCTGGATCACTTAACTCTGGAGTCAGTGACCAACCGCGCCGCTGAGCATCCTCAAACAAATCCAGTACTGCTTCATCAGACATGGATTCTAACTCTTCGGATGCTATATTTCGGGAGATGAGAGATTGGTTCAAAGCGGCGAGTGAGGCTCGACGTTCTTTCAAGTATGACTCGAGTTCCAACCTCATTGAGAGCTTCATCAGACGGATCTCATCACTAGCCGATGGTGACGAATCAGATATCGCTTCCGGCTGTAATCGAAGCCATAGCCCAATCAGGTTCCAGAGGTCCTCGACAGGAAGTTTCGCAGACTCTACGATTGGTGCTGATCGCGCAGGAACAGGGCTCGACATCTTCCCTGAGGCCTGATCAGAGGTACTCCCAACAAGCTCGGAAACAATCAAAGCAAATAGGTGTTTCACAATATTGCGATGCGTTGACGAGCCACTGAAGACCTCCGAAACAAAGGACGTTATTGCAGGTGGGAAGGCATCTTTGGACGAGGCAAATGGAAGCAGGCGCAAGCGATAGGAAGGACGATCGAGAGAGGTATGCGCCGACTCGAACACGAAACACGAGAAGAACATGTCGGGATCAAGAGCTGATTCAGGGATCGGTGCCATTGTCATAATCGAGTCTTCACTAAAGGGGTTTGCTCCAGCAGTTGCACAGTTACTAACTGCAAGGCAGTAAGCTGAAAGTAGCTTCATTGTAGCTCGGGACATGCTTAGTAACTTCTCCGATTCAGCGACATCATGACCCATCGCAACGGCCCAGGACAACCGTGCAATTACTCTTCTGAGAACCAAAGCCAAGATGCCTATAGGAAGCCTCGAAAGCATTGAGGGGGAGTGCCGACCTTCGTCACTCCCTGGGCACGCCTTAATATAAGGGTATCCAACCATTGGAAAGACTGGTGGTGAGGTTTCAAACAGCTCAGAGACAAATCCAGCGAGATCTCTTCCATGATACGTATTGCTGTCTTCCAGTTCGACCAAGCCAAGGTGCACGCCGAACAGGACTCGTGCCAAACTTTGGGTGGGTAGGGACTCAGGGTCAGCAACAAGCTCGCAGAGCCTGATCACTTCAGGGTTGCATGTGGTCGTACCACTCGGAAGACTCTCAGATGCCTCCTCATCGTCCCACATTGGGGTTGAATCACCTCCGCGCGGGGTCATGCCGGGCTTATTCTGCTCTTCAAACACGCTTGGATGTGAGTTACACAGCTTCTCGAGGATATATCGCAATTCTACCTCTCCTGCGGGAAGCTCAATGGTACTCTTTGCTGATGATAGGGCTGGAAATGCCGACTGCATCGAAAGTGTCTGGATCTGCGAACGGATACGACCTAGATGAAGCATCTTATTTCCCAAAGCCTCTCTCGAGTCCCTTGAGCCATGCGGTGTAGCAGACGTGGTAGATGACTGTGTTGCAGAGTCCGCTGCTTGATTTGTTTGAGAGATGCGGGGCTTGTGCATCGAGGGCTTTCGGGCAAGGCCAGGTTGTGGTGCTGTTGCCTTGATTGGGACCAGCCTATCGCCGATCGGTAGAAGGAGGAACGCTGAGATGGTACCGTCTGCATGCAGAATGAGAGGAACCTGTGACAGGGACGCAGGAAGAACTAGACTGCGATCTGCAAGTTGCTTCGGAAGAAAGGGCACATGTGGGCTAGGATGGGAGAGGGTTAGCTGCTTGCGAATTGTCTCCATACCTCTCAATTCCCGGATATAAGAAACAAGGGATTCGACTAGGGCGCTATGATATGCAGGGTCTTCAGCTACAACGAGTCGCGAAGCCGTCCCCACGTTTGCAACCGCAATGCGAGGACCGTCTGGGACCGGCCAAACCTCAACGAGTCCAAGCCGTGGCAGGTGGATCATCACGAACAACCCGGCATCTTGGACCTGACAAGGCATGTCGGCTGGGTTTCCGCCCGACGTTCCATGATCGTGGCGCGACTTTGAGCGAAGTTGTACGTACTGAGAGCAGGACGAGCGCAGAGGTCCTTGCAACCATGCGAACTGCGCACCACGATAACCCTTCCAGTCACGAACGATTGACAACGTTGACGTATCCAGCATCACTACACGGCCAAGAGAGTCGGATTGAATGATGTAGTTCGTTCCATTTGCGAGTGCTGGTGAGGTTGACGCTAGGATTTGTTGCGACACTGTGATCCTCTCGAAATATACGTTGTCATCATTTGCAGGTTTGTCAATAGCTGACACCGTCGAGATCAGCTGTCTCAGAACTGCGCCTCGGATGGGAGCAGGAGATGAAGATGCCACACAATAGCGAGGATAGTCTTCCAGTGCTGTGTCAGCAAAAAGGCCAACCCATGGGATCCTCCGATCTGGCCGAATAGTGGCCTTGCTCAGAATGATCGGGAGTCCAGCCTCATTTACACTAGATTCTTCCCTTTGGGGTTCCTGCGCCAAGTTTTGGATCGCTTGGGAAACGTCTTCTGGCATTGGGGTAGAGGCTGCTCCGTGGAGTGCTTGGGCGATTCTTGCTGAAACAGATGTTGAGAATGTGATAGTCGGCGTCTCCCTGGAGGAGAAACCCGAGAAGTCGGCTTCATTAGGGATCTGCAGCTCACGAAGCACCAGATCAGAGCCAATAGCATGTACTGTCGTGGCCCCAGTTATCTCCAATGCAACATCGTTGAGGTTGTCACCTTCCATTGTGTTCTCTTCGTGTGGTTTAGCAAGTTCATCCTCGTCCATAGTCGTATCGGCTGGCGGTTCTTCCTCGGACTCAGGCTCCGTTTTGCTTCGTCCTCGGAACCAGGATGTCGCGGCTGAAAATAGGGAAGACGCGACCTCTCGCACAATTCCACGCGCTACTGCAATACCCACTGCGGCAGTCGATGTTCGACTTGCTGCCAATATGTCGCGAGCAGTCCTACCCGGCGCTACGATTGAGATGTAGGACCGCATTCTGGTGGCCAGAGAAAGCGGGCGGCGGTAAGCGAATGCTGATGCTTGGTAAGAAGATGCATTCAGCGACGATGCTGCAAGGCCTTTGAGCTCTGAGGCGAGGTGACTTATAGATGTCGTCACGGCCGAGACGTCCTGCTCAAGTACGTTTGCTAGGTACTTCCGTTCGGCAAGCACGCGAAGCGCATTCACGTCCATGTCTGAAAGCCCTGCTCCAGTTGGAGAACCTGGATACTGATTAGCCATGCCTTCATCACGTCTTAAGATCATCAAGGCCTGGCTGCATGCTTTGCTTGTCAAATGACATGATTCACCATCCAGGCTAGAGACAACCGCTTGAAGCGTTTCTACGGTAGTTTCGAACGAAGTCTTTTCATCATCTTGACCCGAATTGTGAGTGCGGTGCACAGTTGGTGGAGGAGCTGGGAGGCTCAGCTCGTCTGTTATTGGCTCACGACGCGCACACTGAGGGATAATGTCGGATATTGACATGAGTTGCGTCCATTGAGAAGGATTTATCTTGGTTGAACTCGCAGTGGCGTATGGCACGGTCCAAACTTTGAAGGGAATGAACGAGATTTCAGGTGGCAGATAGGTTTGCATAGGCAGCCCCTCGACTAGATTTACTTGGTTGGCATAGGGCCACGCAAACATGTCGGGTAATGGGAGCAGCGCAAGGAGTTGGATGTAGTCGACGAGCAGACCTGAATCCCCAATTATGAGAAGTAACTCACCATCACCCACAGACAGTGAGGCTGCTGCTGCTGCTGCGCGGGCAGTCCTCGTGGAGCTTCGGACATCGCTGATAATGGTGGTAATCCCCTGCAAAAGCGCTTTAGTCCTAGTCACTTGACGACTTGAACCTGATGTAGACATCACAGTGGAGTCTGAGGAACCCGTCGATAATCCTGAAGAGTAATGTTTCTGGTAGTGCTTTTCCAATCGTTCCAGGAAAAAAGCATATACATCGTCGTCATCATCTATTCGGTCGGTTTCAATTTCGTCCAGGCCTTCATCTGATCCTTGCTCATCAGCCTCTTGACTGCTTATCTTGGTCGTTGTAGTATCGCCAACAAATCCAGGGTGTTCTAAAACTTTGGGTAAAAGCGTTGGACCGGGTAAGCTTAGCCACCGTATTCCCGATAAGGGAAGCTGTGGCATTGTCGAAGAAGCGGCCGCTTCTGACGATGTGGGTCCTCCGGCAATCTCTCTATATGATAGATAACCTGCTCGATCAAGCACCGGACTCTTTGGAAGCTGTGTCGGTGCTGAAGTGGAGGTGGACGTAGACGTATGGCGTTCGTTGGAATTCGAATGAACGGCTCGTTCACGGGCCATACCGCTCGAGCCCGGGGTAGCTCTACTTGAAATTAAAGCGAGGTCTGTGGCCAATGAAGGTGGCCGCACAACCGGTCGCCAACAGAACAGCATGGTCGCAGAAGCTGAGTCGTAGACACGCAACATGCCTGAGTGTGTTCCAATGAGGATGAGCATGCGTGATACCGGTATCCGTCTGTCAAGTGGCGCGAAAAGAATCGATGCTTGTCCTGCAACTCCGTCCTGTTTGGCCCCGAGTCCAGATCCCGAGCTATCCCAGAGACGCCTCTCAGTCGTTAAGAAATACTTGGACTGGACGGAACCCCAAGGGGCTGTCGAAAACGGCGGAAACAGGTTTCGTGTCGAAGTGCGTAGTTTATACACGACGTCTTCTGGTGTGACTGGAGGTATGCGTGCTGTGTCCGTCGGCCTGACGATCCAAACATATGAGCGCCATGCGACTGTGGCGAAGTGGAGTGAAGGATGGACTTTCACAATCACTTCAGGCGAGTTCAAGTTCACCTGGCCCTGAGATCGCAGTTGGACCATGCGCGCTGCTTCACTGAGCAGCCCAAACCTGCTCAGATCATTGCTTGCTTGATCAATGTTGCCACTTGCGTTCCGTCTGCCAGGCCTGAGTGGAAAGAGAGCTGGCGCGAACGCGAGCTCAGGAGAGCTCATCCAGCCGTTGTGAGCAGCGGCAACTACCTGTGGCGCCACAGTTTTCTATGACGGTGATTAGCACTTCCAAAATCGCGCCAGGAGAGTCAGAGTAGTACGATCGATGGCTTGTGTCACAAGGCCTTGAGCCTTCGTCAGAGTGGCAATGCACTTCCTGAACCAATACAAGCAGACTATGTCTATACCCGAGGTGGATGGGTATTTGGGGTCGGTGCATATTAATGAGTGTCGTATGAAGACCGCCCAGGGTGAACAGCGCAGAGACCCTCGTATCAGAGCACAGTCCAGGGCAATCACAGTGCAATGACCGCATCTGGCACACACCCAGTTCGTGCGGGCTAGCAGCGGATACTGGAATAACATGTTAACCTGCTGAATATTTCAATCAATACCGTTTCACATGCAGGCACAACCTCGATGCGCTCCAACCGCACAGGGTCCCAATGTTGTGCCTAAGCCAGTGAGAAGTGAAGGCTTGCGGGGTCGAAAAAATTCGGCCTAACCGAGCAAGACGGATGGATAGAGAATGCTCTTTTTGGTTGAAAGGCATAGATTTCGAGGTCGTTTTCACCCGAACATCGACATCCTTGAAGGAAGATAATGGTACGTAACTGTGTAGATTGACTTGTATTGTATATTCTGAGACGTGATATTCTGGATCATACTTGGATTCCTTACCAAAACTGAGCTATCTCGCTTTCTAAGAGCTCTCATGAGAGCAGTGTGTTGGCATATGACGTGCTGTGTGTGTGTCAGCTTGCGGCCCGCTCACCCAGCAAGGAAGCATCTACAGTGCACCATTTCACGCGCTCCCACGTGATCTCACATGGAGAACACCCACTCATCCACGCAATCACGCTACCCCACCTACAGTCGCAGCAATCTCAGACCAACCTGATTCGCTACCTCGCGATCGCGCGACCCCAGGGCCACAAGATCATCGCACAGAAGTTCCAGTCGGGCGACCCTGACTGCAACGAGGTAAGTTGCCTCCTCTAGAATTCTTGCTCTTAAATGCTTGCCGAGTGCTGGGATGGGGACTAGCTTCATTACTCGCTTCGTCATAGCAACCGACCCGAAGTCTTCGTGTGCGAGTGAGAAGTGGAGATAGATCGGACCTGCAGTGCAGTGATGCAGACGAACTATGTTGATGTAATATCTTACGCGGTCTCAACCCTCCTACATCCATCCATCTTTCTATAGTACACTGAGTTCCTCGAACGCCTTTTGGACAAGGTACACAAGCTGACCGTCGGCAAGCGCGTCGTCTTCCAGCCTGACAAGTATGATGCGCACGTTCTCCTCTGCGAATGGGGTGCCACTGACCGCGTCCTCTTCTGCGCCATTGTTCACCGCGAGTTCAATCAGCACCACCCCGCTTCTGGCCCTACCAACGACATGAGCCAGATGTTCACAAAGGCTAACATGACTCCAGGTTCGCCTAGCGTCAAGACTTGCCAGCAGATCCTCGACGAAGTTCACCGCAAGTACAACCGCTCTGCTCTGCTAGACGCAAAGAGCAAGGTTGCTGAGGTCAAGTCTACTATGCACGACAACATCAACCAGGCGTTGGCGAACGTAGAGCAACTCAACGATCTCGACGCCAAGACTCAACGCCTTGAGCAGTCAGCTCGACAATTCGAGTCAAATGCCCAGACGCTCCGATGCCACTTCTGCAAGCAGTACTGGAAGACAATCGCTCTTATTGTGTTTATCATTCTTGCGATTATCGGTATCGTCGTAGGTGTTATTGTGGCAAAGAATAAGTAAAGTTGGTGGCCAAATCCTAGACCTGTGCTCTAGCGATCTCCTCAATGAACAAGCCGCGAACAAACACCCCGACTACCGCAGGACCAGATATGATTCACACCCCGACGATGAGCATTGCATCGTATTGCATTGTTTCGCATCGAATCGTAACATCTGTCGTTTGATTAAGAGGATTGAATCACCAGGAGCATTATTGACCATTGACTCGGGTAGAGGCGATCTGTCACCGTCTACACATTCGGACTCCATGGCATGAATGTAGAACTCAACGAACTATGTTTCATCATTCCACATTTTTTTTTTTTTTTTTGTTTTCCACTTACTTATCACCCTTAGTTAATCCGCTACATACCTTCTGCACCATCACATACTCTCCTCTCCAAGGTACCCCAGCGCGTCCTCCGATGATGCAGACGCGCTACATGGGGATCTAGGGAACGTGTGAGAAATCCAGTGCACGATACTGCCGCAAGGGGCATATCACGGAATAAAACTAGCCAATGCACACCTCATGGATTTCCAAATTTATCATTGAAACGACTCCCCTCACAGTTCACCGAGATGCGGTAGAGCGACCAATTCAATTTCTGACAGCAAGACACATTTCTCAATGCGTTCTATCCATGAGATCTGATGGTGGGTTTCGCACTTGGGGCCACTATCCTGACACACAAACAGAACACCTGCGTGAATGGCTTGTGGTGCTGGGTGTTGCTTTCTGAGCGCATCCAGAACTTGATCCAGTGCAGAGTGAGCGGAGCCGTGCGTAAGACCTAGCTCGAGACACCTCTTGACCGACATGTTACCTGCCATGCGTGCTGCTGTCAAACAGCCCTGTAGCCATAGCCCAGATGATTGGATTCTTCGACTCCACATGGCAAGTGCTGTCGAGCTTGGTGATCCTTGGTGATGAGCTGAGCTACTCGAGTCTGTCTCTCGTGCTGCTGCATCGTTCTCTTGAGGCTGTAGTGATATCGGGAGGAGAGAGTCAGGCTCATCAGATGACTCCGCTGATGGCGAGGATTGCCCCGATGAGTTGCAAGTTGACTCAGATGACATCATTTCCATAAAATCATTCCGGAAGTTGTCTTCTGTGAAGACCGAGTCAAAGTCCAGTACTATAGTCAAGAGGCATGGTCGTGACGTCGCCGCACCGACGCTGGGTGCAACTAATCGTTTGCGTAAATCGTAGATACCGCTATACTCTTGGAAACGTATATGGAGAGGGGAGTGAGGAGAGTGTCTCAAAATACCAATCGTCACTGGCTCACCTAGCAGCGCAGACAACCGATCTACGACTATTCTCTCGCTGGTCACGCCCATAGTGGCGAGAGTATCCGGATCTTTACAATGAAAGATCCGAACCCATGCTGTGCGATGCGAGCTTTTCAGCGCCATGTAGATACCCGCAATCAAGAGTGATGCTCCTCCGAGGTTGTCCAAGGTGAATTGACCCTGCAGCATGTCTAGACGTTCGCTAGTATCTACTGAATGAATCTCAATGCTATGGGTGCGTGATAGCCGGGAGGCTTTCAGGCGCTGCATGTCCTTAGAGATCAGTAGAGAGAGTGGTGGAATCATCGGGTGCATAATCCTTTGGAAGTACAATGAGGTCTCATCGGCAGCCCCAGGTTCTTCATGACTGGATGCCTCGCTAGAGACCTGAATAATATGTTTCTCCGCAGATGGACCCGTTGATTTAGTTGTCTCTTGTTCCTTACTCCATGAAACAAGAGGACTCACATTTACCATGTCATCGACGCCGGACTGGTTCATGTTCATCCTGGGAGAATGTTCGATCAAATGGATCTTGTCTCGCGTCTCGGAGTCATGAGTCGCTAGGGAGCTCGCGTGGAAATCTGGACGATTCTGAAGTTGCTCAGTATTAATATTCTCCCAGCCACTCATGATCTCGTCATAGTCGTTGGGATACTGCGATCTCGACTGGGCCTGAACCGGAGGCTTCGGAGCAGCCCCCTTGCTTGCCTCCGCTGTTTCTGCGCCAGATTTCTCTTCTTGTGGCGTGGATCGCTTCTTCACGCGCTTGGACCTAGTGGCAGGCTTGGTGGTGACGCCTGACTCTGCAAGTGGCCTGGCTTCTCTCAACCTAACAACAGACTGCGATCCGACATTGGGGTCTAACCATGCCCCAGCGCTGCGTTTCTGCCCTAGTGGTGTTGCATCGACGATTTGCGATATTGTATCCGCTTGTGTACCTGCGCGGTGTGGGGTAGCTGCGAGTCTGGGTGACCGTCGACGTGTAGTGGGGCTCTGACTTGCGCTCGCCCTCGAGATCTGCGGTGAGTCTTGACTCATGTCAAATTGTTGTTTGTTTTGTTGCAATACACGCCGTATTTGCGCGTGTGCGTATAGGGATTTCGACTTGAAGAATATTTTACAGGACCTGCCACGTAGTTTGCAGCAGGAGATGTCTCCTAGGTAAGACGGTATCCCGCGTTCCTAGCCCCACAATTCCAGTCTCGGAACGTTCCCATTTCCCGGGAGAAATTGAAACCGACTGGGTAGATCACACACAGCGCCTGCACTAAATAGAGTTGGCACGGAGCCGCGTCGGACTAAACGCGCAGGGTTGCTCCTCGGAACGATACAAGTAATTCCCAGCCCTTTCTGCCCCACATGCCATCGTGGTGCGCGCCGCGGGACATAGGTTCCCAGTAAAAGCACAAGCAGAGCCGAGCCCTGACAAGGGTTTAGCCGGATACGGCTAAAAGGTGGGCTTTGGAACATGAATATGTCGGGTGTTGAATGGCCCTGTTGGAGTATGAAAACGGACGTGGATCAATGTAATTTCAATACTAATCATGTGCTTATATCCTCCTAACGCATTATTCTTCAGACTGAACACCCGCGCGGTAGACTGTTTTATACTTGAATCCTCTCACTCACATGTCACACTCACACAGGAGTGAGACTGTTCCCGATTCCGGCGCGACGCCCGCGACCACGCATCCGAAACCACCTCCCGGTGGTGGACAACAGCCTGCCGCACCAGCTCCTACACCATCAAAGACGCAGCACGTCGGTGAGTTCCTCAAACTCCTCGGACAATCGCAGAAGATGCGGGCCAAGGGGTTGCTCATGCTGATTGACTCACACTCACGACAGGAAGCGCTGCCGCAGGCCTTTTCGGAGAGCATATCCAAGTTCAAAAACTACTCTGCTGATGCCCTGCGGCTCATTGTCATCATGCGCGGGATGACTCCGGCCCGGCGCATTGGAGCGTTCGTGCGCATCATCACTTGGGCGAATCAGAAGTACCCACGGGCGAACCTAGAGGAGGTCTTATGCGATCCCGAGGCACTGAAGTGCCTGGAGGCCACAAATGATCCCGAAGACAAGAGTGAAAGCTTCTTTGATAGCGCTCGATACCATAGCTTTGTTAGAAGACGGGATGGACTCGCTGCACAGAGCTACGAGGCAGTCGAGCACTCCATCACCGAACAACAAGCCGCTGCAGCTGCATCTGCGGCAGCTGCCGATGCCGCAGTTGAGGCTGCCGCTGCAGCAGCCATTGAAGCCTCCGCAAGCATCTTAAGTCAGACCTCGACGAAGTTTAGACCATTTTCAAATAGTTCTTCGGCCACGACGATGACTGCGGCTTCCGAACCTGCTGCCTTCACATCCAAAGCAGTACCGCCGACATCCGCAGCCGTGTCATCAGCATCAGTGTCTACATCGCCGATAACGACAGCCGCATCAAGCGCGTCCTTCACAGCAGCCGCGGCATCCTCCATCGAGAGTGCTCCATCAGCACAGCATGCACCAACCGTGAAGAAAGACGACGACAAGAAGCAGTCTCACGCCTCAGCCTCGGCGGGTTCAGCGAAATCAACGAGCGGTTCTTCAACGGGGCATGTCTCACGAGGAGGTAAAGGCAGATCTGCAATGGTTCGTAGCCCTCCTGGCCATGCATCGGCAAGCGAGGCGTGGGGACTACATGTCTGCAACAGCAGGGACTGCACCGCCAAGATTCCTCGCCCCCATCTCTACCGAACTTGTATTCCACTCACACGACCCAGTGGTTATGTGTCGAACTTTGCCCATCGCCTAGATGCTGATCTTGGAGCACTTGGTATCGATTCGAAGGCGCCAGATGATGATATCATCAAGGCCTTGAGGGCAAAGGCAAAACGCGGTGGCGATGGTTTACCACCTCATATGCAAGACCGACACGATCGTCACAAAGGCGGTTCCTATGATGATTCTGGTTCCTTAGGGTATGATATGGATGCGCTTGATGCTTTGTTCGTCTATAAGCCTTCCTCAAGCTCCGATCGGTGATCAACAGCCATGGAGCCCGTATTCACTAACATGAAAGGGTACGCTGATGTAGATGTCAGATGTCAGGCTAGTCGAGTTTAGATCGTGGTGAGGAACTCCACGAGACAACTGGTTGCCCTCATAAGTATATTTCTCACTCGCTAGTCAACACTATGAAGGTGAATGGACCGATGCTGTCCTCCTCGGCTGATCAATCCAGGGAAGACCAGAGTTGCATGGAAAGCAGAAAGATAAGGTCCGAAGAACGACAGAGTTGATTGGCTAGAGCGGCTGCTACTAAGTGCTTGAACACCGCCCGTAATTTTATGAACTGAATGTTTGCAAACATCGATTGATGATCCAATTTTACATGGGGTCTAACTCAGCGACTGTAGCCCCAACAATGCCTGATTAGAGGTTTTCTTAGCTTCGAGTCATGCGTAATCGTGCGGCAGGACCGAACACTAGCTTTTATCGGAAATATCCGCATGTAAGCGCATGCAGTGTGCTACATCACACTGAATCAAATTCGGCCTGCGAAAATAAAACCAGGATCGAAGGGTTAACTAGCTGATGTCGTGCCAACCAGAAAAGCGATTGTATTGTTCATTGATTGGAATACTAGTGGTGATTATCCCGCTGAGCGAATGGTTCCAACGCTTATCTCGAAAGCCTTGCATGCCTTTCGTCCCCAGGCGAGGCCACGAAACAGCTTACCATGCATCTGGTGCTTAGTCGGAGTGGATATAGGGGTAATGCAGCGTTGTACTTCATCGATGGATGTAGTTACATCACTAGTCACCGATTTTGTGTCTTTCAAGGGAATGGTTCTTGCAAGAAGGCTATATGGAGAGGCTGGTTAATCTAAATCTCCACTACATGTCTAGAGAGCGCAGTGCGCCATCTAAGTGCAGTGGTCTAGGAAGCTCGACGATTGTCGCAGACTTATTAATGGTGCGAATGGTCGCGGTCAACTGGCATGTCGCAACCGCATTGTGTGAAACGGTCGAGGAAGATTGCGATTCCGTTTCGCACAACAGCCATTTGTCGTACGCGTGCGCCACCGATGTAATAAGCCTTGCGAGCACGAGTCAGCATTTTGCCAGACTTTGGATCCTTGTAAAGGGTCACCTTCTCCTTAGTCGTGATCGGCATGACATTACCCAATCCGCATCGAATAACAGATTGCGTTTCCAAATCCCTGGGTGTAACGATTCGGTGTGGAATAATGTGACGTGCCATCATATCACTAACCTCCTTTGCTAATTTCATTTTTTCATCGTGTCCCATGTCAACGAATCGCAGTCGCAAACGGTTGTCCGATCCGTCTGATTCGGGACCAAACACATCCATGGAACGGCTCGGATAGTCACTGTCGCTGTAGGAATCGTCCGGGTGTGAGAGAGTCTCGATTCTACGAGCTCGAACCTCCGGGGGAAGAAGCGTGTTCCACAACGCCGAGACTCGTTCCGCAAATTCATTGCAGTTGATGATAGGCTCACGAGCAAAGATGCCGTATCGAGACAGGTACTCAATGATATTACGTCGCATAGGGGTGGTGTTGGCAACAAATCGTTCGCAGTGATCAGCCAGTGCCCGTGGATTGGGAAGGAGCTCGCCAATAGTATGAATATTGTTAGCCTCCAACCGAGCAATCAGCTTCTTCTTTTCCTCCATCATTTTATCTGCAAACTTGTCGCAGTCAAAATCAGGCTTGTGGACGTTGAGACCAAAGAGGTTTGCCAACTCGCGTGCAGCCTCGGCTTCATCACCATGGCTGAAGTCTCGAATCTTCAAGCACATGTTCTTGAATCGTTCATGAGTGAAGACTGTTTCGTTTGCGTTGCGCAATCTTTCAAACGGATTAGTGATGCAGCTGCAGCAGTCACCGATGGCTGACATGAATCTCTCTGCGCAAGCATCTGCAGCGTCGGTGGAGTGTGCTGGTGCCGGGGTGGGGGGAATAGGGGAAACTGGCTGAGCAGGCGTACGGCGAACCGGGACAGGTCCCGAGCGCATTGGACGAGGTGGCTGCGCTCGATACGCTCCTCGAGCTGGTTGTGCATAGTACATGTACTGGTTTGTTCGTACAGAGCGAGTGCGCGGGGCTGGGCCTCGAGTATTTGAATATCGTGCTCGTGGTTGTGTTCCAGCGCCAGCATTGCTACTACGAGCGCGAGCTGCACGGAGTTCTTCTCCGCGACGAGCAAGGGCTCTAGCTTCTGCAAACTCACGCAAGGTGAGTTCCCTCATCCTTGCCCGAAGGAGGGGCGCCGCAGCGTCAGGATTGTTGCGAGCATTTGCTGGCAATGTCATGTTCAAGTCGCTTGCCATATCTTCTGCAACATTGCAAGTTGCATTCGTGTGCTCACGAATCATCCGAACAATCTCATCTAACGGAGGTATAAACTCATCAACAGCAGAGTCAGGTGGAATCTCTGAAAGACGAGGATACGAGTCAGGGTCATTGGGATCGAAGTTGGGTGGCATTCCACTCGACTCGTCATCAGCGGCAAATGGAACGATTCGGCGTGGGTACCTGATTTCAGGGTATCGAGGTGAGAGCAAGTCGTTCGGCAGGACAGCACCAGTACGGTCACCTCCTGGTCGAGCACGGTTCATGGCGTGCTCAGGAGTCGTTCCAGTTTCACGAATGCGCTCAGACAACTCGAGTCGACGACAAGCGCATCGCCGCATCTCCATGAGTTTACGGGCAAACTGCTCACAGTCAACGTTTGGACCATGAAGAGTAATGCCATAGCGACTGGCGAAGTCGGTTATACGGCGGGTGCAGTTCTCGCGTCGATCTTGGTTGGCAAGACAATCGTTCTTAATCTTGTTGAAATACTCTTCATCAGTCATTGTTTTGCATTCATTAATGGCCTTGTTGCGCTTGGCAATGAGTTTCGCACGGATGGTGCGAGCGAATTGTGCGCAATCAACCTGAATGGGGAAGGCTTGGATGCCAAGCATGGCCGCATACATTCGAAGAGCTCGGTGAGGACCAGCAGTAGCCTGAACAATGCGCCGACATGACTCACACAATTCTGCCTCACTAGGCACGTCCCCACAGCAGGTCCATGACTCGCAGCTTCCTCGCACATCAGCCGTCGTAGGGGGTCGTGCCAATTCCTCAGAGCTCAAACGACGAGTGATACTGCGAATCGCATCCGACGCTTCGCTCATTGCATGGACAGTACGACCCTCAGCACTGTGTTCTGGAGCCGGAGTAATCCATGCGCGACGGAGAGCATGATGAATCGCAGCAGGCGGTGGAACCATGATTGTAAATGAAGGTAGAGCTTCGGCGAATACTGATACAGGCGGGAAGTTCGCAAGTGCGGAGTTTCCAGTGATTCTCAGAGTCGAAGCTAACGAGCGAGGAGGCCACATGACCTTGTCAACAAGGAGAATGACACCATTCTTGCAGCGGAAGCTTCGTACAGAGAGATTTGCAGTCGTCATTGGGGCATGGAAGACTCCCCAGAACACCTGAGTCATCTTGTTTGGCGTGCGATAGATGGCTAGTCTCTGGCCTTGGCCCTTCTCACCTGTGACGATGTCGGGGTTCGTAAGTGCGGTTTCAACAATCTCATAATCGCCAGGATTGAGATTGTCTTGGTTCAAACGAGTGGTGGGCAGGATGTGGAGGAGAACCGTATCTCGAGCAATGTCTGGTGTGACCGCCATTGGGAACATACGGTTGAGCCAAGCAGTGCCCTCTTTGAGCGCAGTATCCGTGGGAACAAGGAACGTGAGATTGCGGTCAGGCGAGTCGAGTAGGTTGCGAATCTCTTCAATTTCAGGATAGTCATGGCTAAGGAGTTGGCGCATCCTCTTGGACTCCGGAACCTTCTTCAAAGCCTCCCAAACGGTTCTGTCACCCATGTTGAGATCTGAATCCCTCTTGGCCCTACGGGTGATTTCCTTTTCAAGAGGACGATCGGACGGGAAGAACTGAGTTTCGCACGCTCCAAGGAAGTATTCATTCTCAGGTTCAACACTTGCGTACCCTGTTGCGTCTGCGAAGGACCCAACGTGCTCTACAATCGGAGCGGGTGCTGATACGGGCTCGGTAGAGTTCGTAGCTACAGCTGTGCCATTGAGAGTCGTGGCAGTGTCTGCAGCGCCGGCTACGCCGACTGAATCCGGAATTGCTGGTGCTGCGATGCGCGCATTCTCATTAGCAATCAGAGGTGGGACAATCACCGGAGTATTCTCATCGGAGCAAGTACCGAATTTTCTCATCTTCGAATGGAGTTGACCCTTTTTCGAGATTGCTCCCGGATGTCCATATCCACTTCCAATGCCTGTGGAGATACCAATCGGGGCAGCTCCAAATCCGGCGCTAGCACCGGCTCCTCCAAGTCCTGGAGAAGAGCTTGCCATGCTTGTTCCATCGGTAGGCATTGCATGTGACCCATCATGTGGGAGCGGCTGTTCAGATCCATCTCCGCCAGCGGCGTGAGCCATATTGTCATCTGAATCAGGTCGGGTGGGATCGACCGCAGTTGCCGAAACCGGTTCGAACGGTGCGAATGGTTCGGCAAGCTCGCGGGCGCGCGATATCTCTTCAGGCTTTGGTTTGGGAAGAGTATGCGGAACACCGGAGAGCGTGGGCACAACTCCGGGAAGTTCACGGCGCGAGCGGTTGGTCGGCCCATCTCTGAGCGGCTGCCCTGAGAGTCGAATGTTTGTGAGAACTGGGGTCGTCGGGAAGACTGGAGTGGCACGATGGCGACTCACTCGAGGCAGCATCGTGCTATTCATTGCTGGCGTAGAAGGGGATGTAGCACTTGTGTCCGCCGAAAGGGCTATAGCTGCTAGCGCAGCCACACAAACCACGCTACAAAGCCATGCCAGGCGCGTTGCCTGTCTTGGTCTCATTGTGGCAGCTTCACACGGGTGGAGAGGAACGACAGGTGGGTAATATTTCGTTGTGAGCTCTGAGCTTTACGAGAACTCTCTGATGGGATGGAAATCTGCCAGAGATACACGATCGATGGGGTACCGATCAAGTCAGCCACCCAAGTACTAGATTTACCCTAAAGGCTACTGCCTCCGTGTATAAACCACTACATGTCACCACCCGAACACGCGACAACAGTGCATATATATAGCATGTTCACAAGGCTGAAAAGTGGCACCACACACTTGCGCCCGGGTGTGACGCAAGCATCCCTAGTCCGTTGATCATCCCCAACCCGTGAGGTTTTGACTCTCGTTGAAATGGGGATGGTCTTCACCCCAGAAGAGATGAAGCTGGATCAGTGCAATCTCAATTCTGTGGATAGCATAATTCATTGACTTTATGCCGCATGCACTGATGCACTGCTCAGTTTAATGCAGATGTTATCTCCGCACTTGAACTTCAAAAGAGGCTACATGGCCCCACGAAGAGAAGGTGGATGATACCGGGTTCGGTACAGATGAAGCGATTTACAATACACTGGAGCACACATATTCCAGCTTACTTTTAGCGCTAGCCTTGGAACGCGGCAGATAACGCGGATAGTGTACAGTGCAGATCGATCCCTAATTTCTGAATTTCGAATTCAAATTCGAATTTTGGGTGAAAACCGCATCCATCAGGAGTCTTATGCGGTGCAAAACCGCATTGTGTTGGAATGCAATGCGCATTTTACACGTGTGATCACTCTAGTTGTGTAGATCTGAGCATGGCTCATGTTTTTTCACTGAATGCACTACCAGCGTCATGTCGAAAATCGCCACCAAAGTTTTCCTTCATGAGTGAGCACTCACCCAATCGCTTACCCACATGTTCGTCACTCATTATCACGCTCGGGGCATCGTACAACGTACAGATCCCGCTCTCTCATGCTAAGCTGGCGCGATCAGGTCCTCCTCGTGGTCGGAGTGGCCATGGTAGCTGTTATGTACTATCACTTGTACCTTGCCGCCATTCAGAAGGGCGTGCTGTGAAAAAGCCAGCGCACCCCCGGTGCTAGCATATTAACGCGGGCTTCTACCCTCGCACGTAGCACATCCAACGGCTTCGGCGCTTGATGACCTAGTAATCATCACATGTTTATTGAACCTGCGATGCGGCTTAGTCGCGGGGTCCGGGAGCTGCAAGCACAACCCGCATTAAGCTCCGCTACACAGGAATATTGCGATCTTTAGCGTGCTATAGCGCATATCATTCAGTGACAACGCAAGTACGATGAGGATCACGGGAAAGGATAAAGCTGAGGAGAGAGCGCATAGAATGTGACCACACCAGGAGCTCTTGCAGTGCAGGAGTGGAGGAACCTTAAGGATCGAGCTTCGCAGTCATGGGGCTTCCAAATAGGCGTAGTCACAAGTACAACGCAGTCTGAGATATGGTCTCGCACCTCCCTCGAAGCGCGGTGGCCCCATCGATGTGTCCGAAGCGATGCAAGCCAAGATGGGCCTCGAATATGACTCATGGAACAAGTCATCTGACAACCGACCCAGTTTCTGTACTGCTGCAATCTAAGCGTGCAGCGTTTGCCTCTGGATTGTAATTACAGCCTTGTGCTACATCGAGACCTGCTCACACATACCCAACCTTCAGGCTTACGCTCCCAAATCTCCACATGGTCACGCTTGACAATCGTCGCGTGTGAGCAACCATTTGGTGTGATGCTATGGGCGCCTGCAGTTGCTATGGCAGGTAGGTCACCAACGATTGATGGTGAGCCAGCCACATCTGTCTGGGCTTGAACGCATTGGATGCATATGAGGGCTAGACAGAAACAAAGAAGAGTTATGCTTCGTATTATATACTTCTGCATTGTGTGTGCGTTTGTGCGTGTGTGTCTGTGTGTCTGTGTGTCTGTGTGCCTGTGTGTCTGTGTGTCTGTGTGTCTGTGTGTCTGTGTGTCTTGGTCGTCAAGTTTGATACTCGCCAGGCCACTCGCTAAGGCTAGTCCTTGCCGATCTTTATAGAACGTCAATTTGCCTATAACACGAAAAAGGCGACTACGGCAATGCAACATCGAGTCGTTAACTACTTGAACTCAGGTCAAGGTCCGGTGCGAAGACGATGCTTTTCAGGATTAGCCTTCACGCAAAAATGGCCACGCGTGGGTGTGGCCCATGCACATCCACAATCGAAGGATGTTGAAGCTTTGTGCACATCGATCTCCGTCGACATTCAACTGCTACCTCGAAATGTCGACCAGGTATGCTCTGCTGCCCTAATTGATTTATTGCTTCTTCACTGAGGACTTGCATGCCTAGGTGGGGATCACACTTAGGGAAGTGCAGGAAACTAGGGATGAGGCCCTTCGTGGTGGTGCCTTCCCGCACCTGTCCTCTCCGAGCTCTGTCGAGACGGCCCGAAGGTCTGAGACATCCCTAACCCGAGGTCTGAGATCAGGGTCCTCAAGCCGTCGACATCCCGAAGAGCTCATCGTTCAATGAATCCGCATCTGGAGCCATGATCCATGCATTTTATTTGTGTCAGAGCATAACTCCTTTTACCCGGAAGCGTCCATAGACCAAGATATACTCGACCAAAGTATCAAATATGTATTGTCAATACAAAACCGCGCTTGCAGTGTGCATCATACATGCACATGTTATAAGCAGTAAGATACGCCGTCCCAGCTGATGTCAGCAAAACCGGGAGGTCGGAGCCGCGTCAGCTTTTCAGTACCGCACTCACTGGGGAAGGAGAAATCGCAGACTTGACACACTTTTCAGTAAGGGTTGGTGAGGTATTTTGAAGCAGGTTGTCGCAATGCTAATAGCTGTGAGCGAGACACTAGTGTGTATATTCATCATCAAGATTAAACAATGCATTGTATTCATGAATATCAAGATTATCTATGCTTCTCACGAGTATCTCGATTGAAGTGTTTGATTGACCACTTGCGTAGCACTCACGTGTTCCTCACTCTGTCGGGTGCCCATACCATTGCCCTCACACATCATAGTCTAGAAATGAGATCACCACGTATTTTCTTGGTAGCAGTCGTTGTCTGCGTTGTTGCTTGCATGTACCTTGCCAGTGCGCAAGGTCGTCTTGGTCCAGATCCATCACTGGCTGAGCCGCGCTTCACTCGCGAGATCGACTACGACTCGCCTCGTATGCGTCGCTCCAGCGCGCGACGCCGCCGATTTGAGGTACCAGATATGATGGGGCCCTATGTCGAGGGTCCATGTCCATGTGCCGATTGCTCGTGCGTGGACTGCCAGCCGATGTTCAGACCAGACGAGGGCCGCCGACGACGACGACGTCGTTATGCCCTTCGTGATGACGTGGATACTTGTTGCGGTGGCCGCGATCCTGCGTGCCCTACCTGCCATGGTGACTTTGCGGAATACACGCGATGGAGGGATAGGAGACTAGGTCATGCCCCACGAGTTCGCAGCCGAAACTACCGTGCGGATCTTGATGATGAGTTCCGCAGAGCTCCACGCAGATCCTACCCCGCCTCGTCATTACCGCTCCGCAACCGTTTGCGACTGAATGAATCATCTTTCGAGGAAGAGGGCTGTCGCAACTGCGCTTAAATCCGTTCCGCTCACGATGGTCGAAGGTTCAGAGATGAATTTGATTGCCAGATGCACTTGTACCAAGCGACTCGATAACGTACGCTTGACGAAGTAATAAACTCCACTGAGCTAAGTCAACTGATGGAGACATGTACGAGCTGGCCCGAAATGAGAACATATTCAAACCCCAGCAACAAGGCAACAACGATGAAGAAGATCCACTGCTCAGGTGCAACGCTGGGTTTCTGAGGAGAGAGACCCGCCGAAGATACAGCGCTGCTGGTTGACGCGTGAGGTTCAGGTTGCTGAGAAGGGCCGGTTGCACTCATGACAAGATATAGCCCAGCCAATAATAGAGCGGCACCACTAAGTTGCCGTACTGAGAATAGTGTGGCAATCGCAAGTGAATCAGCGTTGATCAAGGCAATCGTAAAGGTCGTCAGAAACGAAAGCCCAAAAAGACACGTTGCATTGATCACAAACGCGCCAAGAGACGTGTTTGACTGGCTCATGGTCATGAGGGAGTACCGCAGAGATTCGGTATTCAGAACAAGTGTCAGAATGGCAAACGCAATCCAGGTATAGTGCACGATCTGATGACACTGCGCTTCGGCCAGCGGAGTGTTCGTAAGACTGAGCATCGAGTTGAATGAAGCTGGAATAGACGGCCGGATCCAAGCCTCGTGAAGGGAGCAGACTTGAGCCACTGCCTGGGCGTGGATATCAGTATTGTAAGCCAGCTTGGCCGTGACTCCTGAGAGCATCGCCAGCAGGCCGCTCATGACTGCGCAGCGGATGGGGCTGGTGTTCGCCGTCATGCTTTGAGTTTGGTAGGGTGTTGACAGTTAGGAAGGATAGCGAAGTTGATTGATTCGTATCAGCAAGTGCTTGTCTCTGACGTGAATGCACGCACTATCCCTGCCTTCAGCTGCTCTGTGCTCGAAGGCCGAAATGTCGACGTGTCCAGAACTTGTGATGTAAGAGAGCTTCTGCGTTAGATCCAAGTTTGCAAGTTGCTCACAAGTGCACAAGTCACCAAGGTCTTGCTGCAGTGCTCCCAGGAGTGTCTGCAGCACGGATATGCGTACGGTGTTGCAGAGGGTGTATGACTGGAGTTGGCTGGTCCGAGCCAAACACCTGTAGACTTTTTTTCAGGGTGGATGGGCTCACCCACGCACCAAGTAACGGCCAACCGTTCAAGTTCAAACTTTTGGCTTGAAACACGCCTGTTAGGAGTTGGATATCTCAGGATAGGGCTGTTGAACTCGAAGTTAAAATATGGATTTGCGCGACAGATTCCGTATACCAAAAGAATTCCCGGAAATTCTCCGTGATTGGGCACGCGAAGTAATACGATACAGCCCAGAAAATATCGCCGAGTTCTCGCGAGATTACTTCACCGCGTACGTAGCCCGCCCGCAGCATATGGACTTGGGCTTGCACCTCAACTGGCATATCCTTGACTCGCAACTGTCACATGTGTGCTTTCAAGCCGCCACACGCTCACTGTCGCCCTGCATACCTCGTCTTGATCCTGAAATTCCTCTCCAGCCTTGCCAACGAAGGTATCGTCGTTTCCAAGTTTCGACGAGATGATCCCAGCAGTCCTCGGGACAACGCTGGGCCAGCTGCGGTATCCAAGTCTGGTCTAGCCGCTAGCAGTCCAGGAGCGGATGCATTCTCCGGAAGTGGGCTCAGCGGGACCTCACAGTCGGCCACGTCGTCTCTCGCCATGGAGTTCCCCAATGCTCATGTACCTTTCCTAGCACAGAATGGAGGCGCTGCAGCGATTGGTGGCGTTCTCGGGGCCACCGCACCATCATCTGCGGCCGCGGCTACAGCTGCATCCGAGGATGCAGTTGTCGCTGCAGACACACAGACACAAGTTGATCAAGGGACGTCAACGCAAAGGAGACCCCATCGAAGTCAAAAGAGCTTGGAACAAGTTATATCCGAGGACCCACGTGCGACGGTTACCATCAGCACGTTACCCAACTTCTTTTCACGGTCAGATGAGTCCAAGGAAATCAGTCTTATTGGCGCATACTTCTTGATGTCACAGCTAGAGTCCCAGGAAGGAGAGGGCGACGTGACATCAAGCTCCCATCATGATACCATTAAAATCGCACAACAGAACGCAGTTTCATGGTTCACAAGCAAGAAGTGCACATTCGTCCGAAGGACACCGAACGGTACAGACTTTAAACTTACGATTCCCACGATGTCTCAGGTGGAGGTCCTCGATTTGGTCCTGAGTGCTTCACGGCATTCTCATCCCAATACCTACACTCGCAAGCTGTATGCACTTGCGCGCAGCGACTTGAGCTCAGATGCAGCGATTGTCGGTCGAGCAACTCGGCTTCTTAATCTCTACTGTAGATATCTGCAAGAACGACCAGCATTGCCAAGATTCGAATCTTACCTGCTCCTTGGAGCGATGGGCATTCCGGCAGGTCGTGCGCAGGATCCATTTGGTTCTGACGTGGATGGATTTGTGAATGACAGCGAGTTCGTAAGGTTTGCACTTCAAGTATCGCACACATTGACCAACGACCAGTTCGACCATGCGATGGCCGCAGCAGAAGATCAACTCCCCATCCTGCGACAGCACTCAGCACCACGACTGGCACGATTGACTCGACTGTTCCTCCACCTCGACACCAAGGTCGAGGAACAGCTACCTCTTCGCGAAGCTGCGCGGGCAGTGGAGGTGATTGCAGGAGGGTTCGAAAACCTACCAGATGGAGTACCTCCTGCATGGACTCAGCAAGATCCAGAGACGAAGCTTACTCTGAAACAGTTTGTTGATCTGTGTTTGGATTCCCTCAAGACCATATCAGACTCCAAGTTCACTGAAGGCTTCCTACGGTGCTTCCGTACGAAGCCATCTCACTAAGCAAGTGGTTTTTGTAATGTAGCGTTTGTCCGTTCTCGGGCAGTTGTTGTAATAAACCATTCCGCTCAATTGTTGCAACCACCGTATGCTTCCTCAAACCGACCGGCATTCATCGATATAACCTACAGATGGAAGTTAACTGTTTTATTCTATACGGCTGTCATGCCAGCATGACAGATGAACATTGGATGGTGTTCGTAGTTAATCTATGTGGCTCTCCCTAGCGTGCGGCAGTCGGTCTCTGATGAGGTCTCCCAAGCGACCCGCACTGCCGAACCAGAAGGACCTTCGTCCAACCAGCTACCCTACAATTAATGGCGCTCAACTGGTTCGTCGCCCTGCATGTCGGGATTCATGCACATCACTAAGATTAGAAGTACATTGTTCTGGTGGAAGACTCCCTAGTAGCGTAGCGCGAACTTTATCAATCTACAATTTTTTTGCCATCTACTCGGCATGACCACTACTAGATTATCTTCTGTGCATACAATGCTTCCCAGACATTCTACTAGCTGTTGTGTGCGTGCTCATTTTACAAGAGCATACCGTCGTTCTCCTTGGCGAGGAGCTCGAAGTATTGGTAAACGGTGGTGACGGCAAGGAGGATACCGGTACCCGAACCAATAGCACCGAGGAGGTCAGCACCGACGGAAAGTGCACCAATGCACATACCACCGAAGGAAGCTGCGATGGGAATGGTGCGGTTAAGAAGCATGCGGGTGTAGTCCTTAGTCTTAACCAGGTGACGACCCTGAGCCTTGAGCTGAGCCTCAACATCAGCGACGGAAGCACCAGAGACCTCGATCCAAGTCTTGGAGAAGAAGGCACAGGTGAGCAAGACGAAAGCGATGTAGAAGACAGCGTGGATAGGATCAGTCAACATGGACCAGAGAGACTGAGGAGGCGAAACGTAGTAAGCAAGACCACCGACAGGGATCGAGTAGCCGCTGCCACTGTCCTGCCATACACCAAGAATGCGAACAAGAAGGTTGGTGGGGAAGCGCTTGTAGATAAGCTGAGAGAAGAAGTAGAGGTTGGAGACGAGAGCAGTCTGAAGGATGATGGGAATGTTGGAAGTGTAGAACAACTTGATGGGGTAAGGTGCAACGAAACCACGCTCATCCTCGACCTTGAGCTCGACACGGAAACCCTGGAAGTAAATAACGACCAAGAACACCACAACAGTTGCGATGAGGTTAGTCAGGTTAGGGAGGTGAGAGCGGTAGAAAGCCTCGAAAAGAGCAGAGAACTTGTTGGGACGAACGTAAAGAAGGTGGAAGAAAGCGATGATTGCGCCCTCGAATTCCGTGCCGTTAGGACCAGTGATAGCAACTGGAGAGAAGGCCTTCCAAACGATAGTCTCGCAAATGTTCGTAGCAATGAAGATCGAGATAGCAGAGCCGATACCCCAACCGACCTGAAGGAGCTCATCAAGCAACAGAACGATGATGCCGGCAACGAGCAACTGGAGGATGATCAAGATAGCATTACCAGCACCAATCTCCTTGATGTCACCGTACATGCCGGAGAGAACGTAAGCGACGGCCTCACCCAAAGTGATGAGGATACCAAGGATCTTCTGAGCAGAAGCGAAGAGCTGGCGCTCCTCCTTGTCAGACTGGTTAACCTCAAGGATACCAGAGCCGGCCAGGAGTTGCATGACAATACCGGAGGTGACAATGGGGGAAATACCGAGCTCCATCAGAGTACCACGGTTGGAAGCGAGGATGACACGAATCCAGTAGAAGGGATCCGAGGATGAGGTGTTGCGGACACCATAGAGAGGGATCTGGCAGCAGATCAAGAAGATCAGCAAGGTGGCCACAGTGCACCAGAGCTTCTCCTTGGTAGGAATACGCTGTGTGGGAGGTGCGACTTCCGGTAACACATAGGTTACAGGCTTGATCAAGTGAAGGAACCGCACTATAGGAGGGAGTTTGGTCAGGTGTCAAGGGTTAGCAAAGCGCTAGGATTGCATAGTGGATCCCTTTGTGCAAGCGGATCTTGCGAGGATCTCTACGTTCTACTCATCAAGAGAAGTCGAATCGCATGCATAGCCCGTGTGTGCACTGACGGCATGGCATCCAAAACCGTGTCCAAACTAGGCGTCCTGGACAAGATTTTGCACCCGCACTTGAGTCAGACTTAGGCTCGAAAAGCACAGATCGGAGGCCATTCTCACGCGTGTGTGCATGTGTCCTGCGCATCCTAAGTTAAAATCTGAGGCGCAGGTCCGGGATACGTCTCGAGATGCTATTATTACGCGGCGGCAGCAGTGCGAAACCGACGAAATACAGGCGCAAAACTTGAGAGAAGCGAGAGATTTGCTGATTCGAGACCTTCTTCAAGAGCGAAACGCAGGTATATACGGTACTATTCTGTTATAATAATAATAAATATTCGTATACCACATGTAGATCTAGGAGAATGCGCAGATTTCATCGTGATACGTACTAGTTAACTGTGTTAAAACTGCGTTTAAAACACCAGCTTGAGAATGCTCAAAACCTCAGCCTGGCGCTATCTTGACCAAGAATCTGTGGAGATGCGGGGTGCGCAAATACTTTCGTTCCCGAGGTCGGGCCCGATTGCACCCTCGGGACGCTCCGCCTCCTGACGATTTCAGGGTAAGAGGGGCAGTGTCACAGTGGTGTGTGGGGAAGGTCACGCGAGTGCTGTGGCTTGAGGTGAATGGCATTCAACTGTCCATTTTGTGTAGCATTCGCCTCTCATCGCAGTCTACTCCTGCACTCAGTATTTCACGCGCAAAAGCGAAACCTTCTCACTATTCTAACCGTTATACGAGCTTCTCTCACTGGAATACCATGAGGCGTGGCCATTGAACGCTTTATTGCCTGTTGCTTATGAAATAGCATGCTTTTGTAACCCACTCTAGCCGCTTGACTCGCGTCACAACACTCTCAAGGCAAAGTTCCAGAGCTCTGCAAGTTGATTGAGTCGGGGACAGTCTGCGCCTGAGCAGCACAACCAATAGTCCGACATGAGCTCAGTGTATGAAATGGACATGAGCTGGCTCGGCCTGCCACGCTCTACTCGACACGGCGCAGCTAGGCCAGCCAGTGAAGTATTCGTGCCAACCGCCCTGTCGACACAACTTGATGCCGACGAAGAAGTGGACCTGGACGAGACAGAGGAGGATACCGGTGAGGAGGCTCAGAGCACGAGTGAAATCAAAGATCAAGAGGATGAAACGAAATCAACTGGTAGACGGGTAAGCAGACGAAGGTCAGCGAATCCCGAGGACGCTGCAGAGAACGATGCGGAAGGAGACCCTGAGGCATCTTCACTTCCGTATCGTATCGTGGAGAAGCTGGAGCACAACGAGTGGCTTCGGGAAGTCGGTGACGAAGGTGTCTGGACGCTGTCCTCTGCCAAACCTGGAAACGGAGCTGATCAACTTCGAGACGGCGACCCTGACACATTTTGGCAGTCAGATGGGTCGCATCCACACCTAATTAATGTTCACTTTCAGAAGAAGCTCAGACTGCAAGAGGTGGCACTGTATCTTGATTACAGATGCGACGAGAGCTACACGCCAGCAAAGATATCCATCCGTGTGGGTACCGACTTGCACGATGTCGAAGAGGTACAGTGTGTGGAGTTGGATCAACCTCAGGGTTGGGTGGTCATTCCTATTGGCGCTGCTCCTGCCTCGCACATGGGGCCTGATGCAGGGGCTTCGCTAGGAGTGTGTCGTGCCCATGTGCTGCAAATTGCAATACTGCAGAGTCACCAGAATGGTCGTGACACGCATGTCCGACAGGTCAAGATCTTCTCGCCTCGTGAGAGCGCCTTACGAAATTATGGTCTCGACCTCCCCAAGTTCACAAGCAACTTGTATCAAATGTACTCTACAATCAGGTGACCAACAGGAGCAGCAGCAGGTATTAAACTATGTATAGGTTTATGTATATTAGAATGGATGAAAAGCCAATAAATATGACCCGGTTCGGTGACTACCGTGCATCTGCTGGATTCGTTAGTTGCCCTTGTAGAGTCGATCTCCCGAACTAGATAGACTGCAAGTGGCTGACATGAATGCTTGCAAATGCGCTACATGATCAACACTTGCAGTATGCGCTGGAGTCAAGCTCTAACGTGCAGCTCCTGCATGCAATGCTTATTTGCCAGTCAAGCGCTTGCGAACGTTAAGGAAGGCCTGAGCGCAATGTCGGATGGCAGCCTCGTCATGACCAGCCGAGATCTGGACGCGGATACGAGCCTTACCCTTGGGCACGACAGGGTACGAGAAGGCAACGACATAGATGCCTTCCTTGAGCATCTCCCTCGCGAAGTCGCTTGCAAGCTTAGCATCGCCCAACATGACTGGGACGATGGGGTGGCCATCGGGCTCAACCTCGAAACCATTCTGGTGCATGAGGGTGCGGAAGAGCTTCGTGTTCGCCTCAAGCTTGTCACGCAAGCTTGTGTCTTTCATGATCTTCTCGAAGGCAGCAATGGCGCCAGCGACAAGTGCAGGCGCAACCGAGTTCGAGAAGAGATATGGACGTGCCTTGTTACGGAGGGTGTCAATGACCGCCTTAGGACCGGTAGTATAACCACCAGAAGCACCACCCATCGCCTTACCAAGAGTGCTGTTGACGATGTCAACGCGGCCACTCACGCCGCAGTACTCAGCAGTGCCGCGGCCGGTCTTGCCGAGGAAACCGGTCGAGTGAGCGTCATCAACGAAGACAAGTGCCTTGTACTTGTCTGCCAAGTCGCAGATTTTCTTGAGATCAGCAATGTGACCATCCATGGAGAAGGAACCATCGGTTGCGATCAATCGCTGGCGGCAACCCTGAGTCTCCTTCAAGATGCGTTCGAGGTCGTCGTAGTCCATGTGCTTGAAACGGTGGCGCTGGGCCTTGCACAAGCGGATACCGTCAATAATGGAAGCATGGTTGAGTTCATCCGAGATAACAGCATCTTCAGGACCAAGAATAGCCTCGAAGAGACCAGCATTAGCATCGAAAGCCGAAGGATACAGGATGGTGTCTTCGGTCCCGTAGAACTCGCTGATCAAGTTTTCAAGTCGCTTGTGGATATCCTGAGTACCACAGATGAAACGAACTGAGGAAAGACCAAGGCCATGAGTGTCAAGGGCCTTCTTCGCCGCCTCGATCAAATCGGGGTCGTTCGATAGGCCGAGGTAGTTGTTCGCACAGAAGTTGTAGATGGGCTTGTCGGCCTGGGTGATGGTCACGAGGCTCTGCTGGGGGCTGGTGATGACGAGCTCGCGCTTGTACGTACCGATGGACTTCATCTCCTCGAGCTGCGCGTTCAGGATGTTCGCCAGGTTATTGCGAGCCTCTGCGCTGCCACTGCCAGCAGCAGCGGCAGTGGATCCACTTGAGACCGAGCTGAAGTGGCGAGGAAGTGAAGCGCTCTAGAAGCAGTTTCAGGGAATAGTTGGCGCAGAAGGATAAGTCGCATTGATTTAAGGCTGATGTAGGCCCGGAAGAAGAAGGGCCAAGTGACTCGAGCGAGAACTGCGCGCGAAACAGTCACGTGAAGCGAACGTACCAGAGCTCGAAGCGTGTGATTGAGCCGGCAATACGCACGGAAAAGTTGGCTTGACATCTATAAACTCGAATAATGCAGTACGTGGAAGATCAAAATATAATAAGCATAATTGCACGACAACACACGCGCACGATAGTCAAATTTCACCCTCCTGAAGATCCATATCCATTCGGGTTTCCACGTGATTCCATCCACCCCCTCCTGGAGAACTAGTTAATTTCATCCACCTGCGTGCGGAATGCGCCTTGCGGAGCAGAATTGCAAACGTAAGTGTTTGATGAATTGTGAGTTAGTCGTGGGTTCAAAATGCTGTCAAACTATCGGGAATGCCATCACTAGCTAGTCCGAAGGGTCTGGACCTAAACGCTTACGGGAATCCGTACCAAGCTCGAGAAAACATCTGCTTGCCTATGCGAACTTAGAGGATGAGGAGCCGGTGCGAGGAATGGGAGACATGTGAGAAGAGATGCATCACACCTTCACCTCGAATTGCTCGGAAAAACCGCGCTGCCGTAACGGGCAGTGTGCCATCCCTCTCACAGCCGAGATCGGAGGATGCTTGGGAAGTCTTCGTTCACGCACCTAGGGCTCGCTGAGACACAGACACGAGCTGACTGGCGAATATGTTGCCCTATATTCCATGTCTAGACATACACAGCCATGAGCACCGCACATGTGGGACGTGAGAAGAAGAAAAAGAAGGGAAGACGTCCCGCACACCAAAACGAAATCAAGTTCTACCACAATCCTCACTCCGTCAAAACCGCGTACATCATGAGTATTAAGCACGTCGGTCTGTGCCATCGCTGTGCACAGATCATTGAATGGCGTAAGACGTATCGAAAGTACAAGCCTCTTCAGCAGCCTCGCAAGTGTGACAACTGTGCACAAAAAACCATTCGCCGAGCCTACCACACGGTTTGCGACAACTGTGCGTACGAGAAGGGTATCTGCCCCAAGTGCAAGGCACCAGCAGAAAGCGCTAATGAGATTGCAGCAATCACAGAAGGCTACGCCATGAAGCGTCTCGACGGAGCCGCCCTCAAGGAGCGTGAGAAACGCAGCATCCGACGTCACATTGATCAGGGTTACCTGAGTGATCCAGAGCAAATCGTTCAGGTTATCGAGGACCTTGAGGCCGGGAAAGTGATTGACTGGGAGGAACTCCGACGTCAAGCGATCCTCGCATCAGAGGAGGATGAAGAAGGCATCGACGCTGCAGGCAGTAAAAAGGAGGGGAAAAAGGCCTCTGTCCACGAGAAAAAGACAAACCTTGAGGACGAGAATGGAGAATTCTCTGATGACATGTATGACGACTTCGATATGGATGAAGACGAGGACTTCGATTACTACGATTATGATAGCGAAGGCGATGATGATGAAGAAAAGATTGAAGCCGAGGCTCTGTCAGCCATGAAAGCAAAGCACAGCTCTAAAGCAAGTAAAGAGGGGCCTGAAGCAGAAGTGGTTGCTGGTGTCCCAGTTGACTTGCTAGCTGTCCCGGTGAACGAGTTGCGCCCTGTAAAGCCCAAGGACGATTCAAAGGAGGCCCAAGCTGAGGCTCTTGCGAAGCTCATGGCACAGCTTGGCCCCGAGGGTGTTGCCGCGGCGCTCCGAGCCATGAACGCAGAGATGTCTGGTAAGTCCAAGAAGCAGATTGATGCGTCCGCTGCTAGTACAAAAGCCAGCGACAAGAAGTCCCAATCCGGAAAGCCGAAGAAGAAGTAAGGCGAAAAAGGAGTTACATTCATTCTTGGTCTTGTTTGGTTTTATGATACCTAGTGGGTCTTGTGTAACGCCATGTAACTGAATCCAATGGCTTGAGGTAATTAACAGATGTACATATAGCAAGTTTCAGCGGTTGTATAAAATCGCATCGATCGATGAAACAGAATAGATGTAACCATTCCAAAATGGGGTGGAGATTTGTTAATCAAATGTAGACAACGTACGGCGAGAGTTTGATCCTACTATACGTTTGTGTGGGTAATATGCTTAAGTTACAAAGAAGTTGAGTTCTACGTAGTACGAAAAGCGATGAAGCCCTTAGTGAGGTGACACCATGCTATCAACATCAGCGGCCACCGGTGGAGTTCGTTTCATTGTCGCTGTAGTCGAGGTCTCAAAGCGAGTGGCACTGACGCATGACTGCTGGACGGCAACACCGACTTCGGAGATCTGCGAATTGCTGTTGGGACTGTCATATCCAAGCATTGTCGTGAGCTGATCCAAGGCCTCCCTATTGTCGCTTATATTAATCCGCAAGTCAGTTGAAGGAAATTCCTGGTGTGTTAGGTGCTCAGCACCTGCCACAACAGGTTCATGGGGTTGTACGGAGATTGTGGCGGGTGTTAGCGCTCCCGCTGAAGCGCAGGACGGCGGTTGAGAGTCAGTTGTCGTGAGATCCTGGTTAGGGGTAATGGTACTCGTTTGTGATGGGGGCTGTGTCATTGTGCTGAGCTGAGAATGGTTTGTCTGTGGGGACGTCTGAACGCCACCAGTCGAGGCAGGAGGAAGCGTTGGCGTTACTGCAGTTGAAGCCGTCTGTGATGCCACTCCAGTCTGGGTCAGAATCGGGCCTTGGGGATTATCTCGGACGGTCGGTGCAGGCGCCGGAGCTTCATGAGAGGTTGGAGCCGAAACTGGAGGGGGTGCGGGCCCTTGCGTCTGTAACGACGCAGCCGTAGCTGTATCCGTTGGTGGGGCTGACTGAGAGCCATCAATCCGCGCACTTGGGACGCTTGTCTCTGATTCATCGGGAGGGCTAGGAGGAACGAAGCAGCCTATTGCACCAAAGTAGCCCTCATGCTTAAGAAAGATGGCCTCAATGGTACCGCCTGACCAATATGTCAGGGCATATGACAGCATTCGCATGGCGAGCAAGTTATTTCGCAGAAAGTTTCCAACGAAGACGACGGATGGAACTCGAAGTACTTGACGGGCGTACAGGTGTGAGATGGAGCAGATGTTGTTAGTGATCATGACAAGGGCAGCCTTGGTGAGATCCTCACGTGAAACTTGCTCATATGCAGACGGCTTGGCTAGTTTTCCAAAAGATGCTGCGATTGTATCGCCTGACAAGCCTAGGCTGCTGTAATCTCGACCGTAGATATCGCTAACCAACAGATCTACCTTACTGCCTTTGCCTTGATGAGCCAAGGCCAATGCTTCACGGAACGATGTACAGCCCGTCAATGCGCGTGACAATCCATAAAATGTACCACCACCCAGCGATGTGCCACCAACACGAGTATACCGACTACCTGATTCAACCTTCAAAATGCTAACACCTGAGCCAATGTTCACAAGTAGGAATGGGAATTTTGGTGGCTCTCGAGTAAACATCTCGAGTTCCTCGTGGAATAGGTAGCGTTTGAACGAGAAGCACTCCCCCGGAGAATGACGAATCAAAAACTCCACACCGCGAACAAGAGCTCGCATTTCATCCACAATGTGATAGCTTCCTTCGTCAATACTATCGGGATCGACGGCCGGGATATCTGGCAAGGGTGCCGCAACGAGACGAGTGCGGAGCTTGGACTGTCCTCGGCTCGACTCACCACCAGGTGTCGTACTGCCAGGCCTTGAAGGAGTAACGATGGTCCGACTGGCGATCACTTCACTGTCACTAGTGCTATCCGAACGACGAATCTCCTCTTCATCGTCCCCACCTTCCTCACCACAGCTGTCACTCTCGACCTCAGCCACTGACCCATGCCGTGCGCGTCGAACATCATCCTCATTAGAGTCCATCCGAACGATGTCCTCGCTCCCGTCGTCCATGGCTGAAGATGTCTGCGATAACCTACGAGAAGATAGGGGTCGGGGCACTTGTCGCAGCTGACTCAGACGGTCCATGAAGGCACGCCTTCTCTCCTCCTGCAAACGATGCTGAAGCTCGACACGTTCGCGAACTCGACGCAAATGGGCACGGAATGTAGCCTCATGTTTGACGGCACCTCCGCCCGTAGCATAGAGAGTGACAGGTCCAAGATTGTAGCGATCGATCATTTCGAAGAAGTTTGGAATACGAGCTGACTCGAACTTGAGGAAGTGGAACACTCCATTATGAGCCGCGGAATGGACGCACAACTCGTGACTTCGTCGTCCAGTGAGGCCATAGGACTTCTGGGACAGGATGAAGTTATCCAGATTGCGCTTACGCAAGACCTCTTCGGGAAGGGGGTTGTTCGGGGAGAAGTAACAAATCTTTGAGAGAGTCCCACCAATATCAACACCAACTAAGATGCGTCGCCAGCGCAAAGGATCCTTGAGGCCTCCTGGCCGTGTATCCATATCGGCAAGCATGGCAGCTCTCGCTTCTTGCTGCGCTGCCTTTTGAGCCTGGGCAGAGAGCGATATCTGGCCTGGAATAATCGGCTGGCCTTGAAAATACAGAGGTTGTGGGAGGTTATCACTCGCCGTAACGGTGGCTTGTTGATCAGTGGAAACTTTGTGCTCCGCTACTGAAGTCGTTGAAGTCGTCGTCTGAGTGGTCTGTGTTGGCGCATTGCTCTCTTCAGCTCCTGGTACAGCATCTGGACCTGCACTCGACGGAGCTGCGGTCGTTGACGTTGTAGATGTGGTTGTTAAAGTCGTGGTCTCTGTTGCCTCTTGGGATGCTCCTACCTTCATCTCACTTGTGGAATGTACCGGGATAGGCTGAGCGTCGGGGCGTCGAAGCTGGTTTGCAACACTGCAGTCCAAATCATGCGGTGACGCCTGGAAGTGCGCAGACCATGTAGGACCCGCAGGTGGCGGCGTGCCGCCAAGACCTGAATCAGGAGGAATGCGCGCGAGTGAGTGTTGTCTCTCGATTCGCGGCATGCAAACATCAGATCCTTGCAACACACGCTTCACGGTTGGGCTTTCATCGGATGGATGTACATCTTGAGGAAGCGCACGCTCCGGTCTCACCCGCTGCATCGAGTTTAGTGTCCGCTTTCCGAATCGCACGGGACTGTCACCATCGAGCTCAACGAGTTCAGCAAGTTCCTCGGCTGAGATGGACCGGATAAGATGTGGGGGTGTGGAGATGTTTGAAAGACTGCCACTTGTACTCTTTCGTGAGGCAGCTGAAGATGGTGCAGAAGCGTGTGCTACCGAGGAAGCATGAGTCTTGGCTGAAAACCGCGGGGAGTTTGCTAGACGCTGTGGAATAAACACCTCCGTGTTTGCATGTTCATCTGGGAGGGCCGTGGATTTTCGCGGTGTGTGACTTCGTGACGCTGATGTTGATGCTGATGCAGTGCCTGAGGAACCTTTATCTTTCGCATGCGAAAGTTCTTGTGCGTAAAGCTGACCGTCAATCTCCTCTCGGCGGTGAAGTTTTGGAATGGAATACTTCACATGGGGCCCGGCTGTGCCGTCAACGACACGAATGTCAGTTGGTTCAATCGAATATGACGGCAGCACGGGTGTTACAACACCAGGAGCGGTCGCGTTGAGCGAGGTTGCAAATCTTTCCGAATAATCTGACATACGACGAGGGTGAGCATCTTCGGTAGGACACCGGTTCTCTCGCGCAGCGTTCGTTTCGTTGGTTGGTGGTGGCTCCATCTCATGTGGTGACCCTCCAGTATGATGCGTATCCTGATTGTCATCGTCATCTAGCTCATCAACCCCGTGTTCCTGAGCTTCATGCTCTCCTGCTGGGAGGGTACTCTGCTCGAAGTCCTCCTTTTCTAGATATTTCAAATCGATACGAGCATTCGCATGTTCAGCTATCCAGCTGCACAGCTTGCGTAGCGAATCGCGGGACAATGGATCATCGGACTCGAAAAGGGTTTGAAGCAGAGTGGCGACCCTCGGATCCACTACGCCACGGTGAGCTAGAAGTTGGGCTGCATCCCCGACATGACTCAGAACATCACGTGGTGAGAAGTCAGAGGATTGGCGACCTTTGCGTTCATCAATAAAGACAGATGGATGGGGCTGTGTGGACACGTGCACAGACGAATGCACATCGTCTCGAAACGAGGCTATAGATGATGTGTCGACAGCTGGCCTTGATGATGCCGTTGCCATCCACTCGGTAATGTCATCATCGTCCTCTCCGTCGTCCAGATAGTTGATCCCTTTGCGTGACTGGCGTGTACGGGGTACAGGATAAACAGGGAGAGAACTTGGAGGTGCGGAGAAGGAGTGATCACTTGCTCGCGTGGCGTATGGCATGCCATGAGGATGCACAGGCCCATGATGAAAGGGGGGAGGTGGCATTCTCGAGTCCCTGTGCTGAACATAAGGTGGTGGATTACCATAAGAGACAGAAGGATACTCCTCAAATTCGGCGGCTCCAATGCGTGTGAACCGCATTGTTGGAACTCGGTGTGTTGGAGCGACCTTGGGAGTGGCGAAAGGACCTTCAAATACAGCTCGCTGATCGAATCGTTCGAATGCTCTAGGTAGCAATCGGTTCAGTCTGGGAGATTCGTCGAGCTCTAATTGGTTACGACTTCGAAACGAATCTGCTGCTGCTGCTGAGCCATGGCGATATGCTTGATTGTTCAAGCGCTCGTTTATCGGCTGTCGCACCTCTGCAGCACGAGTCTCTCGCGGATCAAGAGCATCTGACAAGTCACGATGTTCACGAGGATCGTAGTAGTCCCTTGTTGATTCAAAAGAGGCATCACGCATTGAGACATCAGCCCCACGCCGAGGCATATTTCCGTGGTGAGATGGAAATGCGTCGAAATCGTGGAGCTCATCTGTAGGAATGTGGCTGTCATCGGGAGGTGAAGGTCGTGGAGGATATCTGTAGGACGTCGGGGGATAAGGATGATAATAGTCCTCTGCAACCGCGCCGTAATAAGAGCCAAGCGACATAGCGTAGGTCGCAGCAGAATAAGGAGGGTAGGAATCGCGTGGATGTGACATTCGATGATCTCGTGACGGATAATAATCTCTCGAGGCGGCAAGGTAATCGTCGCGATCGTCACGAGGCGGATACCCTGATCTCTGCTTGCTCGAAGCAATTTGCGCAGCAACATCTAGGATGACGGGCAACGGAGATGCCTGCGACCGGCTCTGGTGCGGGCCCGGTGTGGTGAGCGGTGCGGCCTCTCGCGACCGCCGCCTGCCACGACCCGCTGTGTAAGGTGTTTTGGAACGACTAGACACGCCGACCCCTACATGCACACTTCCTGCATGAGACGCCAACGTGCGGACGGAATCGGCATGGTTCTGTCGCACGCTGGCATACTGATGTGCGTCATTTGGGTGCTCAGCCAGTTCTTTCTCATACAACCCTGGGGGCACACCTGAGTAATTATTTGATGGCAGGAGAAGGGGAGAGGTATCTGCGGGCTTCGGTGCAGTATTGGAGGTTGATGCTGCGGGATGAGAACCACCCGTAAGAGAATTCGTTGCCTGAGCGGTGCCTGCATTCAAAGTAGAGGGTCCTGAGCTAGCGTGCTGCATAGCGCGATGACGCGGCGATACAACTTCTGAAGTAAATGACTCTGGACGGTCTCCGTGTCCTCCATACAACGGATTATGCGACATTGTGATTCTGGGGGAAGCTATTCAGCTCTCTCGTGCGATGCTGCTTTGGTTCCTTGTTCGCTCCCGTGTCTGACGCGGAATTCGGAGCAGGAACACTTAGCCCGACACGACAGCTCAAGCTGTAGAGCGAGACGAGAAAGTATATACAGATGCGCGGAACACTATCCCCAGTGGCCTGTTGCCGCTTGTCTTGGACCGTCTGAAACGGGACTGGATCAGCAATCGGAGTAATAACTGCAGGCCGAAACTGTCGGATTTCCTCGTGCTACCTCGGTCAAGCTGCAATGGGAGGTCTGGGTTGGGACTGGCGTTCAGAGCCAATGCTGGCCCGCGAGGGTTGGAGCTCACCCGAACGGGATAAGGGGTCGAACCGGGGGACGAAACGGGGGTCAAGAGTAGGATCTGACCTAGTAGCCTCGCACAGTGGCAAGATGGCTGAATAGATGACTTCAGATCCGTACCAAACCCGGGTGCAAATGGCAGTAGGCTGCTAATAGAATTAAAAAATGAAATTTATCTAGTAGCGCGTCGACATTGAGCCTGCCAATGCAACACCAGATCACTGTAAACTTGGGCCTCATCGAGAGCCGACTTTTCGTGCTCGGGGGTGACGGAATACCTCCGCTCGACCACCGGCCTCGATCTTGGCCTCGACCTGGGGGGCAACTCGCAACATGCTGCGTGTTGACCACGCCTGCAGCATCAGATGAAGTGGTTACAGTAGGATGGCCATGGAATGTAGCCGGGATCGCGATGTGAGTGTGATAAGAATCTATTCATACCATAGTATGAGTGATGATTAACTTGACGCGTTAATCCCAACGCCGAATATCCCCTGCTTCTTGTGGAAATCCTGACCAAACGTGACATGTGATCATAACCGACTGGGATACTTTGCAGACTAGGCTGATCTGGGAGGAGCTTTCAGGACCCGTCATGAGTTTACCTGATAGGCTGAATCAGACTAAGGTCTCCTGTCACCCTGTAGTCGGTTCAAGTCCAACTCGCCCGAGCTGTACCTCATATTCAAGTCAAACACCATGCCCACACTCAGCACTGTGTAAAACGCCATCTCGACCGGTATAGCCCCGTTTTTAGTCCAATCACTCGAGCTAAGACCAGTTTTGTTTGTGGTATACTAGTTTGACGCTGTGATATAGTTGGATTGTACGACCAGGTCACTTGATTAGGAGCCCATACACCCAAGCAAGACCTCAAGTGCCGTGCTCTCGGCACCCTTGAAACAGATCTCCCGCACATTAATCGAATCTGGTACCAGAACTCGTCATCCAGATATGATATGAGTCGGCATCACAACAGTAAAGGGGGCCATGGCCCGCCTGGTTCTAGTGCAAAGTCGGGTTCTACGTCCCAATCCAGTCCTCCCGCAGTGTCATTTCCATGGCCGCCTATCAGTGTCGAAGGCTTTCGACAGATCTACATCAAGTTCCGAAGCACCTCACAGTCCACACGATACGCAGATACGTCAGGAGGAAAAGCAACCAGCGACACCGTTATCTTCCCAATTGTTTACACTAGCAACGGTGAAGTGATCGCGTGCGGTCCTCCAACCGAATGGCCCGCCAACTTGGCAATACGAGTCCACGAAGACGAACAGCTCGAGTCAAACGATAAAAGTACCATCCGGTGTATTGCGTCGACAGTTGCAGTACCTGTCTTTGCCAGAACACGCCTCGTTGATGAAGCCAGTGCTGCGTATATGCTGGCGCGTGAGAAAGCTCGAGGTACGAAACCCAGAGCAGATGCTGGCCAGACTTCACTAGTCACAACCATGGCTTCAAGCACCGCGACACCAGCCGTGTCAGCCCATTCACTTTCGCCATCAGTTGGACCTTCGAACGTTGATGAGCCCGAACGCTCGGCTAGCCAGTCGGACAAACAAACATCATCTTGCAAGTCTGCTGAGCAAACCAGGGGTGACTCAAACGCTGAAGATGCGGCAAAGCAGTCCCCAACGGAAGTCATCTACCGAGCGCAGGAAGACTTCATTGACTCTATTCTAACTGGCGCTTGTGGTGTGCGCGGAATGCGCGACAAGATGGAAGATGATCACTTCGTACTCAACTTCTCAGTGGTACTTCATGAAGTCTTTCGCCAATCCCCGGCCCACGCACTCGGTTTCCCTCTAGAAACGAGACGCAAAGGTTACCTCCATTTGAAAGCATTCGATGATCTCACGGACCAGGATCAAGAAAGACAAAAGCAAACCCAACTGGATAATGACCTGCTGGAGGCTCTACTCCCACGATCACTACGGCCATCACTGCGAGCAATCCGCCGAGAGTATGTGGGTCATGGAGGTGCATCGCTGCCTGCAGACCACGCGTTTGAAACGCAGCCAGACTCTCCTCATTCATCAGCAAGCGATCGCTTGCTCCCGTACGCACCTTCTCCCTCAATACGTGGAGCGGTTGGAAGCCGTATTTCTGGTACACCTCGGATCACGAGTGCAAGCACCCCTCGCCTTACTGCCGTGGGCACGCCTAGACTGACTGCATCGGCACTTCCAGCAGTAGGGTCACTGGACGCCACAAGGGGACCGAATTCCCTTCACGTGCCAAGTCCGAGAATCCCCGCTCTAGGCCCTTCTGATACCCTTACTTCCAGCACAACTTTGTCAAGGCTAGGCCCACCCATCCGTGCTCAGACACTTGGCACACCCATATTACTTCCATCAATTAGTGGACCTTCATCAAATTCCAAGACCAACGTCACAAAGTCAAAGCGGCAAGTTAATAGTCTACTTCCAAAGGACGACCTTGACGAACCTATCAGCGATCAAGAATCCCTCGATTTGACAGCTGACACCCCAATGGGCCCGGGTGCTGCACATGATGTTCGCAGCACCTCGTCAGCTGTGAATCGACCTGCCCTCGCACACTCAGCCGGTGGAAGCACCACAGGAGGCCCCGAATCTCCAAGTCACACTGCAAAGAGCACTGTTTCGGGGAAATCAGGGTCATCCAATTACCCTCGAATAATCTCATCTCCGCCCCTGCAGCCAGCCAACTTAACCCAGAGGTTCCCAGCTCCTGCGGTCGGCGCATCCACGGCGAAGGCGCTCGCGCCTTCCATCGGAGTCGCACAGCCCTCAAGATGGAAGCCAACTCCTGGTCTCAGGTATCGAGACTTTATCTATCACATGAGCGTGCCAGCACAAAAGCCAACAAGGTCTCCCTCTGACTCCTCTGGAACAGTACAACATGAGGTCAGTCTTGATTCGTTGATGTGGGAAACATACTTGAGACGTCAGCTTCCTCGATCTGGTGAGGCATGGGCGGATGTCATGCTCGGAGCAGGCGTGCAAAGAGAAGAGGACGTGGATGGTCCGCGCGTTTCAACGAAGCGCCAGACCCGTCCAGGTCTTGGTGTTATTTCACGTCAATACTTAACTCCTGTTTCGCAGCCGATGCCCGCCCAGTCTAGTCATTCTGTTCGGCGTGATTTCACGGAGACCAGCATTGGAAACAACTCAAATGGACCCATTACCCGGCTTGATCAATTTGATAACAATTCTCGCAGCGTAAGCGAAGTTTATGACAGCCACCCCCATGATGAAAAAGCATCTCGACCTGCGCGAAACGCAACATTACCTGGAACCCTGTCCGCAAACATGGGCGAGCAAGTCTTGCGTGCAGGCCACCACACTGGTCATGACACTGTTTCGGATGCGTCAGAACCAGACTCATCGATGGAGGATCCGAGGATGGCCACCAGCTTACCGGACAATGACACATCCCCCGCAGTTTCCGCAGGGGATGCGTCGGATGCTGCTTTTACATCGGACGGTGAAGATTTAATGTCGCCAGTCTCTCGCGAGCCCGTTGTTCGCTACGAGGTAGTTCACGATGGTGTGCGGCCGACAGTCCAGAGCCACAATGAAGAACTCGAAGACGATGCCGATTTACCCGTTCTTCCCCTATCTGCTCTCCCGGAAACGCTGCTAGAACATGCTCGGCCTATCTTCGACGCTGCAAGACAGTATCACGACGGTCGCTTTGGTCAAAATCAGAGCATTCACGCTGATCACTACTTACAAACCCGTTCGCTGGATCGTGCATCAGACCTAGACAGCTCACGGGTCAATCGAGATGAACAGTTGGATGGCTTCTCTCTCAACGATAAGGACACCAAATCGGCCATGCTCACGCGCCCAGCTGCGCTCACCGTGCAGCACACTTCCCCGAGATCACCCGTCCAGACAGATCAGCCGAGTCCATTCGGGTTCTCGTTTGCCCTCTCAACATCATCGAGAATATTCGAGAGCAATCAGACCGAGGGCGCTGTGCACGAGAGAGGTGGCCAAGAATCTGAGGCTTCTCAGGGAAACGCGTCAGTCATGACGCCGAAAGCTGGGGCTGCTTGCCTTACGGATGCTACGGTTCTCGCTGCCGTTGCATCTGCGAATGCTTGTAGATCCCCGATCATAGCTGCTCTGAGTGATGGCACTAATCGCGGAACCGGTACAGCGCATGGTGGCTCTGAGAAATCAAGTCTTGAACCCCCTTCTGAACTTTCATTGCAGAGCCAAAACGAGCCTGAGTCCAACCCTCCAGTTCCTGGAGAAGCCGTGGTGCCTTTAACTGAAATACCACTGCCAGCTACGCAACCACTAGTTGGGGCTAACCTTCCGTCGCTCTATCCCAACGCACTTGCCCGGGCGGAAAATGACCCAGCATTTACCCAACTCCTAGGTGCCTCGGTAATGTTTGGTGTCTTTGATGGTCATGGTGGTCGGCATGCCGCGACGTTTTGCATGACTCATCTCCCAATCAACTTTGCCATGCATCTTCGCCACCTCCCAGATAATATTCCTCTCGCGCTTGAGCGGGCCTTTCTGCAGACCGATTTCGATTGGGCTGTCCGCCAGGCTAGACTGGCTCCAGAGGCCAGAGATGAGTCAGGTGCTTGCGCTGCAATTGGTGTATGTTTTGGTGAGAAACTGTACGTTGCGCATGCAGGTGATGTGCGAGTCGTGCTCAGCAGGAATGGGCAAGCGACTCCTTTGACTCGCGACCATACGCCTCGGGATGCACAGGAATATGCTCGACTTCGACGCCTTGGTGTGGATGTAAGCGATGAGTTCAGAGTGAATGGAGACCTGGCTGTTTCTCGCAGTTTTGGAGATTTATCTCGTGAGTCCTGTCGAAAGCTCTATAATGGTGTCATCTGCCGTCCTGAAGTGATTGAGAGAAACCTTGAGCAGATGGACGAGTTCCTCATTGTTGCCTGCGACGGAATTTGGGACGCTCTCAAGAATGACCAAGCCGTGCGCATCGTGCGCGACCAGTTGCGAAGGGAAAATGATGCTCAGTTAGCCGCTGAAGCGCTGGTAAGGTATGTTGAGAAATCCGGTCGCTCGAGTGATAATTTATCAGTGGTTGTGATTGGATTCGCGCGTCACGTGGTCCCCGGTTCCACTGAGAAACGAGTCATTCCTCAGGGACCCACAGAAGCTGATCTCGCCTCCATCGCCCGCAGCGAAGCACTCCACTGGGGATCAAGCAATATACCCCTGGAAAAGGAGCACTCAATTGCCAGTGCAATCGGCTTCGAAGCTAAGAGTGGACTGAGTCAAGAAGATGTAGCGCTTAAGCACCAGCGCCTGTTCGGAGATTACGATGTTACCACAACGACTCAGCTGCACAGGCACTTTTCTGAGCAGCACTTTATGAGCCAGCATGCGTCTGAGCAATCCATCGCTCCACCTCCACTGACTACGTCCGCATCGCTTTCTTCCTCAGCCAAGCAAGAGCCGACACCTTCGGCAGGGAAATACATCCCACCACATCGCAGACGAGCCCAATTGCCTGCCACAACCAATGCAACCGTGGCAGCAAAGCCGGCACCTGCGTCTGAGAATGAGTCACCCGCAACGGTAGACTCTCCACCCGCTACAGCAGGAGGAGAGAGCGTAGCAGGCCAAGCGAAGCTTGTTGTTTCAAGGACACCTTCAATGGCGGAGCTTTCGACGCCTTCCGTTGTCAGCCCCGATGCCACACCCATCCCCAGTCCTGCTTCAAGCTCTAATTCCACTCCCAGCCCTATTCCTGAGCACCCAGACAAGAAGCAGGCAGAGGAGTCCGACAAGGGCACTTCACAGGCAGAACTGGAGAAGCGGCTCAAGTAGACTGGAGGCCATCCGATGTATATAATAGTCGTCGTATGTGACTAGTAAACTAATCACCATTTGAATGCTATTTGCGAGATCTGTGTGTGTATGTCTCATCCCTCTATTGCTGTGAGCGTGTGTGTGTGCGACCGCGGGAGGGCCAATTCCCAGTGCCAATCCAAACCTGTGCGTGGTGGGTGGTCAAAATAGCGCAAAGGAACACAATATCGCGACTCGGAAGTAGGGCGACTGAGAGAGCCCTGATTGAAGAAAACCATCCGGGTGGATTATTAGTGCTGCATTATATTATTCTATAATCCTTTTGGAGGCCTAATCCTGCGACTAGCGCCGCAAATTTGCATTATACCATGGACTTCGATGAGGAGGCTCCTTTGGTGAAGCGTCCTCACCGCAAGTTGACGGCTGAGGAGCAGGCGGTTGCGTTCGCGAAGACGGTATCAGAGATCATCAACACAGCGATTCAGCTTTATGAGGCCGGCAAGCCGATTAATGTCACCCAACTCAAGCAGCGCATCTCCGCAAAGCACGGGCTCGAGCGGATGCCCAAGCTTGTGGAGATCATTGCGGCGATCCCTGAGCAGTACAAGGTACGTTTGGCTTGGATCTGAGATGTATTGTCACTCATATGGATGCTTTATCTCGCCTACACATATTGATGCACCTAAAGCTGGCTTATTTCATAACGGATCGCCCCACAATTCCTCTCCTCAAACTTCTAGAACAAGATCAAGGACGCATTTATGGCGAAGCCGATCCGCTCAGCCTCCGGTATCGCAGTCGTGGCGGTCATGTCCAAGCCCCACCGCTGTCCGCACATTGCAATGACGGGTAACATCTGTGTCTACTGTCCTGGTGGTCCCGATTCCGACTTCGAATATTCAACACAGTCTTACACCGGATATGAGCCAACAAGTATGCGTGCGATTCGAGCACGGTACGATCCCTACGCCCAGGCCAAGGGTCGTGTTGACCAGCTACGACGACTGGGTCATAGCGTAGATAAGGTTGAATTCATTCTCATGGGTGGTACATTCATGTCGCTTGACGCAGAGTATCGAGACTACTTCGTGCGCAATCTGCACGATGCCTTGTCGGGTCACCGCTCCAAGTCGGTCGCCGAGGCGATCAAGTACTCGGAGCAGAGCAAGACGCGCTGCATTGGCTTGACGATCGAAACGCGACCTGACTATTGCCAGCGAAGGCACCTTGCGGAAATGTTAAGCTACGGATGCACACGTTTGGAGCTGGGTGTGCAGAGCATTTACGAGGACGTGGCACGTGATACAAATCGCGGTCACACAGTGAAGGCAGTTTGTGAGGCCTTCCGCATGGCCAAGGATTGTGGTTTCAAGATCATCGCCCACATGATGCCCGATCTGCCTAACATGGGTATGGAACGAGATATCGAGCAGTTCCGAGAATTCTTTGCAAGCCCAGAGTTCAGACCTGATGGCCTCAAGATTTATCCGACGCTCGTCATTCGAGGTACGGGCCTCTACGAGCTGTACAAGACCGGTCGCTACAAGAACTACTCACCCGATATGCTTGTAGATGTTGTTGCCCGCATCATGAGCTTCGTTCCTCCGTGGACACGCGTCTACCGCATTCAGCGAGATATTCCAATGCCGCTGGTCACTTCCGGCGTTGAGAACGGCAACCTTCGTGAGCTCGTTCTAAAGCGCATGCAGGACCTTGGTCTCCCTTGCCGCGATGTCCGAACGCGTGAGGTTGGCATCAAGAAAATTCATGGTGAAGACGACGTCGGCCAGATTGAACTCGTTCGACGTGACTACACGGCCAACGGTGGTTGGGAAACCTTCCTGGCGTATGAAGATCCACGACGGGATACGCTCATTGGTTTGCTTCGCCTTCGTCAGTGCAGTGCCGAGACATCACGGCCAGAGTTCCGCGATCAGCCTACCTCGCTCGTCCGCGAGCTGCACGTGTACGGTAGCGCCGTGCCGGTTCACGCGCGAGATCCCACAAAGTTCCAGCATCAAGGCTTCGGTACGCTGCTAATGGAGGAAGCAGAACGTATTGCACGCGAGGAGCATGGTTCGCTCAAGCTCTCGATCATTGCAGGTGTCGGTACCCGACACTACTACCGCAAGTTGGGATATGAGCTCGATGGTCCTTACATGAGCAAGTGGTTGTAACGTTTGTCTGCGTTCGCTGGAAACAACCACAATGACATATGCAGATATAAAAGTGCACGTTTGTTCAACTAAACATGTATCAATAATACAACTATCAATCGGTTCTTCATGTTAGAGGCTGGCTCCAATCGAATTCGCGCGAACCATGGATGTCACAAACAGGTATCACTCCGTCAGAGGTTGTTCCATCTCTCAAGTCTGTTGAAGTGCTTGTCAGGTGAAAACCCCGCAAGCCATGTGCACACTTAACCAAGCGTGAGGGTAATCTCTGCAATCCTGTAGTGTTACATGTTGCGAACTGTGGAGCAACGAGTTTCGCTGAACAAAAGGATCTTGCTTGATGCTGCTTTTATGGTGTTTTGCAATGTATACACACAATTTCATACAGTTTGCACTCATGTCTTGCTACTGTTTTCCATAATCACTTGCGCTTAGGCTTGGAGTTGCCTGGCTCGGCACCAGACTGCACGGCGGGCGCTGTGGTGGCAGGTGCGGCTGTGGTCGTTGTAGCAGCAGAAGTGGTGCTCAAAGCACTAGCATCCTGGCCATCAACGGTCACGCGCTTTGTTTCTTCAAGCTTTGCCGGAGGAATGCCACGTCGCCAGTCAGTAAATTGTAACAGCTTGTCGAACAAGTAGTCTGGCACGTATGTCATGGGGAGGAAGTAGCCCTTCGCCTGGAGTCCTGGACGGTAGTGGACCGAGGGTCGCTCGAGTGTGCATGCATCAATGATGGCATCGACAACGAGCTTAGGGTCCTCTGCCAGGGTGCGGGTCATGTGAGTCGTGCTTCGAGAGGTTGCCTGGAACCAAGTGTCACCCCAGCGTTCCTTTGCCTCGGGCTCGGCACGAGCCCAGATCTTCTTTGAGTTTTCAGGAATTTGGAAAAGGATTGGGGTGCGCATAAAGCCGGGCTCAATGAGGCTGACTGCGAGTCCCCACTCGCCCATCTCACGGCGCAAGCAGTGTGCGAAGGCCTGCACTGCATGCTTCGAGCACGAGTAAGGTGCCATTCCGCCAGCGGCCAGAGTGCCTGCAACCGAGGAAACAATGACAACGCGGGGCAGATGTGCGCGAAGCAAGAAGGGAAGCAGTGCCTTAGTCACACGCACTACACCGAGATAGTTGACATCCATGACACGCTCGAAGTCACTTACCGAGCAGATATCAATGTTGGAATCAATGGAAATTCCGGCATTGTTGACGAGTGCGAACAGCTTGCCGTCGCTGACTGAGCGTACGAGCTCTGCGGCCTTGGCGACATCCTCCTCCTTGGTCACGTCGAGAACGAACGGGTATAGTGTGTTCTTCATGGGTTGTTTCAGGAACTGTCCGCGCTTCTGAAGCGAGTCGAACCACTGCTCGAGTTCACGACGTGCAAGATCAGTGAGGCATCCAGCGAAAACGTTGAAGCCACGCTGAGTAAGGTCCTCAGCTACGGCGCGACCGAAACCAGTGTCGCAGCCCGTGATAAAGACGTATTTGTTCTCCGGATTGACAACGGGGTTACCATTCCAGAAGCGCGTGAAGAACTCTGTGGCCTTCTCGGTGATCTTGGTGCACAGCGAGGTGCGTGGAATGGGGCGTGCCTTGGGTGCCTCAGCGAAAGACATCTGTTTTGGGTCGCAGAACAGGGGTCACGGTGCATATCCAGAGCTTGAGTCAGGGAATCTTGTTGAGTCAGGAAGGCTTGCGTACCACTATCAGGTCAAGTCGCGTATCCACTCGCGCAGAAAGGTGTCAAATATGATCGGATTGATTAAGGTCATACAGCCGTACTATTATTACTCCAACACAGCCTATCGCACTCGCGTTTTAATACCTTTCACTTCAGCGAAAGATGACCCAGGAAACACCTGCAGAGTCGCTCCTGGGTCGGAGCTGCTGGGGAAACACATCTGGGTACGAGCGCTTTTGGCAGCACATGTACGGCACACCTCGAAAACGCAGTGTGCTTCATGGCATGCCACTTGACGTTCCCGTGTTCTGGTGTCTAGTCAGCGCAGAACACTGGAGTTTCACCGCGTGATGAATACTTCACAAGGAGTCCAGTGGCAGGATAAATCGTCGATAGCTGTGGCAGATGTTGCAAACCCCACCGCCAACGCGGCACATTTGTATCCGAGCTCCTTCGCTCAGATCGTCCACGCAAACCGCCCCTGGTTCGAGCCCCTGTTTCCAGACCGCTTTCTTTAGCCGGATGCGGCTAAAAACCCGTCGTTTTGTGAACAATCCAGTGTTCTCTGTGGGCCCTAAACTCACCAGCCTCGAGTTTCTTTGCAGTGAAATCAGGTGGAGTCGACGAAACTCGTGGGTATCCATGTCCTCAGACAGTTTACAGCCGCCTGAGCGCACGCTCCAGAGCGTAAATGACCTATTTGTCCAGAAACTGGAAAAACTTATCGAGCTGACGATACCTAACGCAGGAAGCAGCGGGACCACGCAGAGTGGGGGCCATGCGACCGAGGCATCGCATAGGAGTGTGGCTTTGCTCACACAGGGGCCGAGTTCGATTGCTGAAGTGACCCGTGAGACACTCAACTTCGCCGTCGAAATCCTGAAGCAGAAGGAGGACGCGGAGCGTGCCTGGCAGGTCGAACGTGCGCACCTGTTGCAGCATATCCGCGAGCTCAAAGCGGAGCTCGAGCTCAGCAACCATGAGTTGAAGCAATTACGTCACCAAAATCGTGTGTTTGAGTACGGTACGCGCAAATTGCATCAGGAGATCACCCAACTCAGACTCGAGAACGAGAATCTTCTTCACGCACGCAAACAGCAGCAGCAAGCGTTTTTTGGCGCAGGTTCAAGTGGTTCGCCACATATGGGCGCACAACCGCACCCGAACGCGCTTACCGGATCTGCTGCCGCGTCATTTGAAGGCTTATTGGGCGCCGGTGTCCAACCCGAGATACATCGCTCCCAGCCCATTTCGACTGGACTAGCCAACGTGCCACGTGGGGCTGCGGTCCACCCGACACACATGCCGGGTCAGCTGTCAGTTGCATCATCCTCAAGTGCGTCGTCTGCGAATGTGGGTGGATCGGCGAGTCGACTAACCTCACCCATGCATGGTAGCGTGACCCAGCAGCATTCTCCTTCGAACCGCGGAACCGCTAATGTGAAATCGCCTGCTCGACCACCACAGCTGATTCCCCCAGGCCCCGGTCATCCTGCAGGTCAATCATCAGACCGACTGTCACCCAGATCGCGTTTTGCAGCAAGCCTCGCTGCCGGAAGTGGTACCGGTGGGAAGTACAAGACCCTTCCTGGACCAGCAAATTCGGTCGTGCTCGGAGGACGAGAAGGAGCTATGCGTGAATCAAGTCATACGCCAGCATCTATTAATGCCACGCATGGTCAACCTTCAAGCCCGCACAGTTCATCCCCTCATATCGATTTGGCTGGGCTCGACGAAGTCGGTGAAGATGCAGTGGCTGAAGCTATCCCAGCTCACGCCGATGCCAACCACGCTTCGTTTGGTTCGTCGCAGTCCTCCAGACCAATTGGAGCTGCCATCGGCTTGTTGCATAGTCGTGCCCACGCGCCTGGACCGATTGTGCCTCCTACCCCTCATCAGCATAAGCATGACCGAAGTTTTAGTCACTTCCCACCATCACCAAACAAGGCAGTAGCAGCTGTTGCACAGCCATCGGCACCGGAAGTTATCGAGACGCCTGAAAAGCAAACCCAGGAACTGCCCACAGAGCAGCCACCCCAGGAGGAAACGCTTAAAACTGAGCATCCTAGTAGCCAGCCCCAACCGGAAATCGAAGCCAAAGACACCACTGAAGTCGCAAGTGGAGCACTACCCAGTACAACCACAGCACTCGCAGATGTTGCCCCAGTTGTTCCTCTTGTTAGTGCCAAGCAGGCCCGAACACTGTTCGTACTTCCATCACTTTGCACTACTCCACTCGCATCGAACGTCAAGCTGAGCTATTTACGAGCATGGAAGCGACGTTTCCAGTGTCGAGCGCACCTTGATGTGGTGCGACGACTGTATGTTGCTAACCCCAATATCAACGCGCTGACTGTTCAGTGCAGTGGACCCTCGCAGCTGGTCCCTGCTGCAGTTGCTCTCACATTATCAGACGATGGGACCGCCTGTGTTTGGTCCCTCGCTGGCCTATCTACCCATGTCGCTAAGGGACTGGCTGCAAACGCAGATGCCTCGGGCGCGCCACCGCAAGAGCCTGCGCCGGCCCACTTCCCTGCCCACATTGCCAGCGTCGACTTCAATCAAAGTGTACTCATCACGACGACGCACCCGTTGTACCAGGTCGAGCTCACTGCGGCTCGTGGGGCGCCACTACCTGCTGGCGTACCGTTCCCATCCGAACCTATTCGTCGCCTTGTTGGAGGACACCGACGAGGCGTTCTTACAGGTGCGGCATTCCTTCCTCGTCCACTGGCTCTCTTCGCGGAGACTCCATCAAAGTCATTTGTCCGTGTGCCATCCCTCATCACTTGTGCCACATCAGGAACGGATGGCAGTGTGAACCTATGGACGGTGCACCCATGTCCAATGCCCGATGCGAATGCCCCATCCAATGTTCCCAGTGTGGAGAGCGTCGCTGGAACTACGCTTGGCCAGCCCAATATGTACGACGCCACTCACTTCACAAACGTACCTACAGCCGGACGCCTGGCAACCTTCACACACGACGAGGCTGTATGGGACGCCACCTTCATCGAACGTCCAACCTCCGGCGCCAACCCAGCGGATCCATCCACTCTGCTTGTCACGGCATGTGCAGATGGCAAGCTTTACGTATGGAATCCCTATGCAGGCTTCAAGTCGATTTCAGAAGTGCCAGCAGCCGCAGATGTAGATTTGGACGAGACACGAGAGGATGGCATCGTGTACCCAAGGACGCCATCTAACGTATCTACCCCTCGTTTCGCCGCGGCACCATCGTACTCCGCGGAAGGCTCAACCCCAGCCTCAGCCTCAGCCTCTCCTCTCACTCGCATTGTACACTTGGAAGGTCATGGCCGTGAAGATTCAATGATCGCAGTCGGCTCGGCCGATGGTCACGTTTTCATTTTCACGGCTAGCACGCTCTATAGCTATGACCCTCAGCAAGGCCATGGGCTTGTTCCAGACTACATTCTACTCCCTGAAACTCCTGTCTTTGGACCCCCACTTCCTGCTGCAACGATGACTGTAGCTGAAACCCAGCTAACCGTGACCGCAATTGCAGTACATCCTTCGCAACCTTTGTTAGCCGTTGGCTATTCGAGCGGCTTTGGTCGATTATACGATTTATCTGCGTTATATCACCTCGACAATGCGCCGTCTTCACCAGCGCAAGACACATCAACCAAAGCATCAAAGAAACTGTCCCCCATGGCAGCTGCAGCGCTTCACAAGCGAGCAATCACCACACTTGCGTTCTCTCCAAACGACGGTCTGACTCTAGCCTCGGGCTCACATGATGGATCCCTGCGTTTCTGGAGCACTCACGTGATTGTAAGTCAACTCAGATGCCACTTCCAGCGAGTTCGGGAACTCCTCACGGAGAAGCATCAGCTTTCAGCTCCTATTCCTGAGGCAGACGTGATCAACATGCTGCCTCCACCGGCCCTCAAGCTACAACAGAGTCTAGATACGCTGGTCCACAAGGCCAAGTTTGAGGAATCTGTCATGGAGCTGGCTTATCATCCATCCCTTCCAATCCTCTTCTCTGCCGGTGCTGACTCGCACGTTAATGTTTATATGTAAGCAGAAGCTAGTTCTAGAAACTAGCTCTTAGGGTGATTCGCCACACGCACGGGACGCGAGCGAGTTTGTTGCTGACATGCCCATTCCCAGAAGAACCTGGAATCTTGTCTCGAAGCTGACACTCGACCGTGTTCCCCGACCAGTTAGATCGTTCAACTACGTTACACATTATCAACCGTAAGGTATCTATTGAAGCATAAACAAGACCTCTTCACAGCTGCTTTGTTTCACGCAGCCCGCAACCGTACCGACCTCCTAACAGGGCATACAAAAGCGACTCACTCCAGATCAAGCCAGTTACTCAGCCTCTCGAGCAGATTTCCAGGTGACTGATTTAGCTAGGTTGCGCGAGTGTGGATATTGTTTCAAGCGTACCTTTCTGCGTAGGCGAGCGCTGTAAGCCAGACACCTGATTTTCTCATCGCTGCACACGCGCGTTAACGCAGAAAACCACGCATGAGTCAAACCACTAGCGGACCCAATGTCCCCTGGTCGCCTTCATCACCTTCAGGCATACCTCGGCCGCGTGACCTGGTAAAGCGGCTCGAGAAAGGTGAACTACCCCACATAGCTCCATTATCACCCGAGATTCCCAGCGGCATTCCTGTCCTACCGCCAATCCGCAAGGGCTCCAACTCCAAGGAAGACACTGAAAGTGAATCTTCGGCACCACAATCGCGCCAGGGCGATCCTACAGAGATAAGTGCCCTCGCACATGATGGTACACCCGCCCCACTAAATATGACACCGACTGCAACGCCACTGCCCCGCAAGGTCCCTCGTAGCACATCAAGATTCTTCAGGGGTAAGGAAACCCGAGAGAGGGGTGAGGTTCGAGAGATGAGGCAACATTCCATAACACCCGGAGATTTTGGTGGGCAACGGACCTGTACAACACCAGGAGTACTGCCCCTGCCGCCGCCGTCCACGCTGCCGCAACTGAAGCCCCTGCCATCCTACAAAGGTAGCAAGCAAGTCCAGTTCGCGAGAGCCAGAAGACGGCTACCTCAGTACTCCGAGCTCCCGCCGGCATTTCCGAGCAACGATCTATTGGTGTTTAACCTACTGTCACTCTGCCGTACTGCACTTCACCGCCTCTTTGTGCAGTATTCAGTGCCCACTCCGAATGAACAAGCTCGTGGCGAGTCAGCCTCGCATGCTAATGCAAAGCCGGAGCAGCTTTCCTCAAGGTCAAGTCAGACGACGCAGGGTAGTCTCGGTCCACTGGCTACAAGTGCTGGTGGCTGGCAAAAGGTGAAGGTTACAAACCGTGCCACTCATCCGAAAGACCCTAAGCCGAACGCAGCGGCGTCAGCAGCATCAGGCATAGCCATGCCGTCCGATCAGCATGCTCGGATGGTGAGCATTCAGTCCCTGCTCTACTTATGCCAGCGAAGTGGTCTTTATAAGCCTTCAGCTGAGGATCCAATTCTTCCACTGCCACCACCGCTTCCCAAGCATCTACTCCTGATAGCCCCCAAGGCGATCATTGATGCATCGAAATGCCACAGCCCTGCAGTTCGAGAAGCACTCAAGTTCGCTCCGCCACTGAGTCTGCATCGTATCCTTGATGCAGCATTCCTTTCCGCATCAATCATCCTATCCTCCCAGCCAGGTCTCAGTGCGGCACGCAGGAAGTCTATAGAAGAACTGCGGATGGAGCTGAATGATGGTGAGGACAGTCAGACAGAGACCCGAGAGGATCCAGAGACTGCTAGAATGATGGACCTTGCAAGTACGAATTGGTATCTGACATTCTTTGACTTTTGTGTGTTTTTAGTGCGCCTTGCGTCCATGTGTGCGCCGAACGCGGCACTAATACCTTCTTTGTACGCCAATTCGAGCGGAAATGATACAGCGCAACAATCACGCCGAGGTAGCGATGAACCAAATGATCCAACGTCGGCCAACCAGACCGTCGCAGCTTTGCTTATCCAGGCAGGCTGCACACTACCCACAGCCAGTCGAGGTGAAATGATCCAGCGTCAAGCGATACAGATCAGCGAAAACCATGAGGAGAGTGCCACCAATTTTGAAGTCATCACCGCGATCATGAACGCCGCAGGCGAACCCGACAACAAGACTAAGTCGTATGTTAAAATACCAGCAAACCAGGTTGAAACACAACTGGCGTATTTGCTGACGTCTTGGCTGCACGTGCAGCCGAATGAGTCAGCATCAAGCCATCTGACGAGTTCCAGAGGTGCAGCAAGGAAGGGTGACGCGAACAGTCCTAAAGCATCTGCTCTTACACTATCCATTCCGTCAAAGGACGCAATGGATGCTGTGGAAGATGGTGCGGGTGCCGAAAGGAGGCAAGCCAGCTCGAGAAAGGGACCAGTTCGCCCACCGTCATATGAGCGCCAGCAGACTGTGGATGACAGGTCTTCTCAAACCAGAAGAGGAAGTCAGGATGGAATGCCCAGTGGGCAACACGGACCTTCAATGGACGAGAAGGGGCAAGGGCAGAAAACACCCACGGCGCCGCAGGCCCAGCATGCGGAACAAGATCTCGATTTTCCAACGACAGCAGCACGCAAGAGTGGAACCCCGACCGACTTCCCTAGCACCAACAAGTCTGCTTTCCCCGGTGTGAGCTTCTGCCCACTTCCACCTCTTCCGCCATCGCTGGTTTCGCCGCCCCCCATTACACAACCGCGTGCCCCATCCATCCCAATTCTCCAATTGACTCCAAGCTTCGCACCAGGGCCAAGGAGAGCTTCACGTGTCTCCTCTGGCTCACTCAGTTCCCAGCCATCAGGTAAGGTGGATGATGAGTCTGTTGGAGAGGACGATGTCGAGGCGCAGGCTTTGGAAGAGGAGCTGAAACTGCTGAACGCGCGACTACAACAATCTCCCAGATGACGACTGCGCGGCAGAAATGCTAGGCTTACTTGATGTTTGCACAAGACCATATGAATACAGTAGTCTTTCGAGCCGAATCTGTATGATTGTGTGTTATTTCATTCTAACACATTGTGTAACACCCGCTGGCATTCTGTTCGCTTGACTCCATTCTATTCATCACGATTCGACCGACCATGTCGGACCCAGATTACCCGTGTCACCCAAGAGTCCCAGTTCCGAAATTTTCTCTGGCGAACCAAGAGTTCTAGCCTGATCAGGCTAAAAGTTATAACCGCATCCGGCTAAAGACTGCCAGTCAAGAGTCCACATTTTCAGTCTCAACACAATACCGACTTTGGCATATCTCAGGATCGGCGCGTGGAACAATCAAAGAAACAACATCCACGCACGCAGGACGCCGACTAAAGACTGTACAAGCATAATCGTCCTGAGATCCTACCATGTTCCGCCGCAGAGCCGACCGCGACATTATTGCGGACTCATACTTCGATCCCACCTTGTCCGAGTGGCAGGTGGTAACTCCAGCGGATAGCCAAGGGGAAGGAAAGGTGCTTATTCCGCTTACCCACCTACTGGGCGGGACTGAGGAACGGCTGGATCTTATGGATCCCAAGCTAGCCGTCGAAAAGGTTCGCGAGGCGGCCAGGACCGTGAACCAAGAGATCTTCCCTACGTCACTAGAGCTCGTCGAGACGGCGTCACAGCGTAAGCGCATGCGAGAAAGGGATACTCTCTGCACAAATGGGCGAGATACTGCCATCCTTGACGTTGGGGCCGACATTACAGGCGAGAATGAACAATTGGGCAGAATGGGGGAGTCAGGAGTCACCAGTGATGAACCCAACAGGACCGGATTTACGCGGGTCAAACGAGAAATGGACCATGATGGAGAATTCCACCATCTAAGCAACGCAGATGACCTCGTGGGTGAGGATGGAGAGGAGCAAGACGGTGATGTTGAACACGAGACCACAGAGGGAGCCGATACCGCAGAGACTTGCGCAGAAGGGGTGCGGATTGTGTTCTTTGACGAAGACCCTGAAGAGGCCGAGAGAGTACGCTCAGCACTTATGCCCCAGGCACTTCCTATTCCTGATGACGACAATGTTGATACGGAGGTAGGCGACGGGAGTTCAATGCAAGAAGCAAAACACACTGAGCAAGCAGCAACCCTAACAACGGCTGACTTGTCCAATCTTACAGCGGCTGATTTTCTCAAGCTAGTAAGGAAGGAAGCGAAGCACCTACCTAAAGTCCTCAAAGCCCCAACGAAGCAGGACACAGCTGAAACCAATAAGCAAACGATGGAAAGACTTGCCGGCGCATCGGACAGGGCGCAACGCCGAGGTTGCGCGGACGGTCTAAGCGGAAAGTATGGCTTTGTTAAGGATGTTATATCCTCCTACAACAAAAGCAATGATGCGACGAAGCGATATGAGATCTCCATCAGCAGGCGACGTGAGATCGCAGAAGAGGCGGCGGACATCGCCTCGCTCGTCAAACGTTATCAAGCGAAGCTATCACCACTGCCTCAGTCGAGTCGCTTCTCAGTTCCGAAAGCTGCGGAACGATGTCGCGTCTATGGCGAACTGAATGCGGCAGGCATCTCGCTGACAGAGGCCCGGGATCCGCTTGTTTACAAACGGCTTTGGGGATACCTAGGCTGGGTCCTCAGCGTACGGAAGTTATGGGAAGAATTCGACAAACAGGTGACAGCGAACCCCGACGCTCACGACAAGCTTGAGAAACCTCGCTTTAATAGGCCCACATTTCCAGCTGATGACCCAAATCCCTATCAGCATGTGGTGTACCCTTCGTGTACTTATATTGAAATTCACTCCGACGAGAACGCGGATGAACTTGACTTACTCTTTGATGAGTTGCTGGCACGAATCCGCGCGGTGCCCCTTCCGCCACAACCGAAGCTTATAGCTAATGGGCCTCTAGTACCACATCTATCTCCAGCGTACGTTGCGGCGATGGGATGGGGGCTTCGCTATAGCTTGGAAAACGAGGATGCAGACAGTGATAACGAGGAGGAGTATGAATCCAACCTTGCAGATGCTGCGGCGGCTGCTGCGTCATCACGTGCAGCGCCTGGGGAAGCCCTGGACAGTACCGACGAGTCCGCTTGTTATCAAAATCACTACGACGAATCGGAGAGTCAAATGTATGAAGCTGAGTTCTTAACGAATATCGAGACTTGGCTTGACTGGGCAGTCCCCAAGTTTCCTGTTTCAGAGGAAGCGTTCGCCGAACTTTATAGACTGCGTAGTGAGTGCTTATTGTATACCTTAGGAGTAATCACCCCGCGAAAGGCACAACAACCACAACCGCACGCCGCGCAAGCTATACTTCAGACCCTGGGTGAAGCGAAGCAGGCGAACGTGGAGGCACAACGCGATGTGGCTGAGCAAGACGGCGAAGATGAAGATCGCGAGGTAGCGGATACTCACGAGAAAAGTGGACATGAAGGTTACGATGAAACAGATGGAATGGATCAAAGTGAAGAGGATGATATGGGTATCAATAGGCTGGATATCCCCATGCAAGGCGAGGCCCAATCTGCACCACTAGACGTGGACACGCCATGTGAATTAGAGACGGATGCACTCAGCGGCGTTACGGATCCCGTACAAATTGCACAGACAAGTGGGAGTCTGCTCAAACGAGTCGTGAACACCCTTACTCAAAATGCGCAATTCCGTTCCGATCAAGCACGATCACACAGCGTCCCACCCTATTTGTGTCAACTTGGTCGGCTTGATGCCACAGCAAAGCGTGCACTTCTCATTCATTTGCTTTCCCATGTCGAATACTCATATCGCCATCAAGAAGAAGAAGAAACCTCCGCTCCGTTGTACGCGTTGTCGCCTCTGCATGTTGAATGGCTCTTCGTCATGCTGATTCTTGTCGAGAAACCAATTGATGCGGATGTTTCATCCGAACTACTTCGGGTCTCTCGAAGGCTTATTGCACTTCGTTCAGCTGCTGCGCAGCGTCTCGAGAGCTGGCAATCAGGGTTACTAGTCCCACAACAGGTTGCCACCCTGGATGGCATTGAGACATGGCTTCCAGGTGCTTCAGGCAGTTCTTCAATGTCCTGCCTAGAGCCCGCTCGCAGGCCCATGTCAAGATATGGAATCGTTTTGACCACGCTCAGACGAGAGATAGAAGAGCTCAAGGCAAAGATCCGAGAACAACCTCGACGTGCTGATCCTAGTAGTGTAGAGGTGAAGACGGAGGCAGCTGATGGTTCAACAGTTGTAACTGCAAATCTGACGGATCCGCAACCTGGTGAAGCTCCAGATCCATTACAATCAAAGAAGTCGGAACTTTTACGAATGTTGGCGGGTAGCGCCGAAGAACGCTGTCACGAAGAACAATCTTCTATGACAGAAGAGAAGGAATATCAAGCGTACCAACACGCACTCAGTATGCGAGTTCCAAGGCCCTGCATCGGCTCTATGGCAGACGTCTCAGAGGATCTAGAGAAAGGCGCTCCTCAAGACCTTAGCGACGCTCAACACGTGAGCTCCCAGCAACTAACCTCTGAGCAGATTCTAGCAATTCGTGAAGCCGAGTATGCCGCTCTAGAGAAGTGGACAGAGGACCCTATTCCAGAATCAACCGTTGTATCGTATTGTTCAGAGCTGCTTGCTGTGATTGAAGGACGATTCGGCCAGGTTGACAAGAGCTGCCGTACACTCGATGGGGCCTACGCTGTACAAAGAGCCATCAATAGACTGTCACTCAAATAAGCACAGAGTAGGACCATAAAAAGGTAGGAAAGGTCTATTCGGAATGAAACATTGAAGAGCGTTCGGGGGAGGGGTGAACGGTCTCTCAAAAGCAATCCTAGGTTGTAGGAACAAGGAGGTAGTGCGATTTCGGGAAATTTAAAACATCCTAGGGAAGACGAGGGCGATCAGCGGAGTTGCGACATAGGTAAGCGACTCCAGCTGAGTTTTGCGGTTTTGTGACCTCTAAAAATAATGAAATGTTGAGGACTGGCTCGCAGAAGTTGATGCTAGGTCACAACGTATCCACTGATGGCCGTTTCTGTATCGTCCATCGGATGCGGGTATGACAAAATGAAACTATTGACTTGGAACGCAGTAGTCTGAGTGAGAGTGGGAACCGATTAAGAGGGGAGGATCCATAAGTGTTTGTAGCTATCCGTGATAGCATATACGCAACCACCTTAACGCAAATTTCTGTGACGGGCTGTGACGGGCTGTGACGGTTTTTTTTGCTACAAAAGCCGCTGAAACTACAGCAGAATTAGGCGAGCAAGGCATTTAAGATGCGATGACAACCCCTGGATATGCATTCTGAGCGAGGGTGGCCAGATCATCGCGCATACATGAGCCCATGGCGCGGGATAGTCGTTGATATACGCTGCCTTCTAAAGAATTCGACGCGAGACAACAGCTTCTGCGGACTAGGGACCTGCCGGCTTTGTGACTGACGCAGTGAACTAGGCAACATAGGAGTACAGCCTCAGAATAGAGTAGTAGTAGCGGGGGCGCGTTCTTGGGGCGACATATCTTTCTTGGGACGCAGGAATCTAGGGTATGCAGGGAGTTACGACAAAGGTTTAGGACGAGGGTGTTTCAAGACGCTATGGGGCGAGCGGGGTCGGGATATAATGTGCTAGGACTAGGTAACTGATTGGTTTGACGGAATGAAGAACCGACAAGGCGAATCAGACTTAGCAAAGCGAGTGGTATGGAGTGACAATTAGAAAAGCTACGCTGAGTTAGCTTTCGTGGGTGGGTGGTGATCAATAGTACGCATCGATTAGGTCGCGCTCGGAGATCATGTTACGAACTGATGAAACACATTGTAGCACATCCATGTAGAACGCGGATAAAAGATACATGCACAGTGAGGGGTATGACTAGTTGGATGGCTGGATGGGTGGCCCATGTGAAGTGCACATTGTAATATTCATGTTGGAAACCTAATGCGCGTGCATACACGCATGCATGCGCAGGCACGAGGGCGAGGACTGTAAAGTTGAAAAAGTTGAGACAGGAAATTATGTAAGGTGGAAAACGGAAGGAAACGTTCGAATGAAGGAGATTTAACTTAATGACTCCAACGTTGGGTGCTGACACCAAAGCAACAAAGGTATAATTAAGCGGACATAAAGGCGTTGGGCAAATGTCGAATGAGACAAAATGATTGGAACATAAACGAAGCTGCAAAAACCACAGAGGGGGTTTGGTTTGGGAAACGAGGCAACAGCGTGAGTGCGTCAAGTATGGTACTTCAGAGCTTTACCGAACTGATCGCAACGGGCCCAAAATACTCGACGTTGTCCAGGATTCAAGTCATTTCTTCTTTGGTCGTGCCGTTATGGAAACAATCTCAAGTTAATGAGCTACTCCTCTCGCTGCAAGCGGCCCAGATATTTGATTCCACCATTTGCGGTTTTGCATCTGGCAACAATATCTTGTAGGACCCCTGTAGGATTCGAGTGGACGGACATGACTGTTTGAGTCGCGTCTCGGCCACCTTGTTGCAAAATAGCCGTGGTACCTCCGGGGTGTTGGGACAGGAAGCCGGTTACATCATATACGTTACCTTGGACAATAATCCAGCAGCTCTGGGCCGTACAGTGCGTTTTGACGACACTAGGTGTGAGAGCATGCTCGTTTGACGTAGTGGACGATGATGACGATGATGTCGATTGAGGAATGAAAGGCGAAACTTGTCGCCCACCGGTCGTTGCATTCGCACTGTTGCGAAACGTACGACGTGTGCCTGCGTCCGGCGTTAGGGAGGTTGTCACTGGACTGCGAATTGAGTCGTTGGAAAGCTTGACAGTTGGAGGCGGCGCAGCTGCTGAATAGCCTCTGAGGTCCCGTGTGTGATATATTGGGGTTGCGCTCGACAGCCGTGGATTACGACGATCATCGATCATATCACTGTGACGTGGTGATGACTTTGCGGAGCCAGCGCTAACAGCACTCTTAACTTCCTCATCTTCGGACTGGCAGTCCGCATACGAACCATTCGTGGTCGGGGCGTGTTCGCTGCGGGCGAGCGATCCCGATCGAGATGAACGAGGCGAAGCGGATCCCTTGGATCGGCTACTATGCGTATGAGAGTGTCGACCCTCCGCGATTTCCGCGGCTGACCGAAGGCTCTTGGCCTCTTGGATCACAACTCCAGATTGTCGCTCGGAGGCAGTAGATGCTCTCATGGACGAGCGTCCTAAACCGAATCCGGCTCCAGCTGCATCTGATCCGCGACGTCCTCCGGAGTGGTCGTCTCCACCATCACCATTGTCACCTGAGCCATCGCCCGCACCATCCTGAGCTCCACCCTCTGCACCACTCTTCCCACCCAGTGTCATAGAGGTCTCTGATGACTTCTTCTGTTTGTTGAACTTCCGTCTGAACTCTTCCTCTGATACGAACCGTGCCCGATCGTGGTGTTCCGCGAAGCTCATGTCGATCGGGACTGTGTTGATCGCACTGGTGGTCGTTGATGCTCCGTATCGCAGTGTTTGCGCCTTGAACAGGCTTTTTCGCACTGTGTCTGCGCTTCGAGTGCCATCTGGAGCGATCCGCTCATCGGATGGCACTTCGCGTGGCCGAAATTCGTATGCCTATAAGTGGATCGGTGGTTGGTATGACAGATTATAGTGAATTTATCCCATGCGCACAGCTCCTACGCTGTCAATCCACGACCGTTTCTAACGTGACGGGTGAGAACTTTCTCCGAAAGGGGAGAATAGGTAGTTTTTCCAAAGCATGCAGTGTGCGCCATCGCTGCAAAACCTGTGCGAACGTACGAATTGGGCCCGCCATGGGTCATTCTGCTCCGTACTAGCGTCGCAGCCCATCGCGTGTAGCGTAGTGGCGCGTCGCCGGCCTGGACGAAAGGAAGTCTACAGTGACATCAGTGGATTTTGGTGGGATTGCAGGTGAGTGTGCGCAAAGAAGAGGAATTCTGCGTGAATCGCATGCGGCGGTGGGTGTCAATCGCTACTCAACAGAGCGCGTGCGTGCCCAGCAGACGCTATTTCAACGCTCGTATACAGGCCGTTGCAAATCAAAATTTAACTTGTTCCACGTAAGCGTTGTACTGCGTAGGTATAGAGGCTTGTATAAGCTGACAAGTCGGATTGATTCAGACTTGTAGTCTATATCGAACACACTCAAGTTTATATTCTTAAACCATCTGGAGTACCACGAAATACCGCAAAAATGACACAACTCAGCATCATTCGCGCCAATACGGACGAACGTGTGGTACGTAGCAACGTCACGACTCGCCTGTGCTTGGGTGCATATAATTTGCAAGACCTGTAGCTCCCATTAGCGCCCTATATTGCATTCCACTCGATACTGCGCTTACCCAAAAATACCCATTAACTCTCCGCTGCATTCTCCAATGATTCTCGCGTTCGGGGCTCTGCACGTCTCAGATGCTGCTCCAGGTGGTGCTGTTAGTGATTGCAGTGGTGGCACTGCTTGTAGCAGCCATGACGTGGTCAAAACACCGTACTACGATCAACCGCGTGTACCGCATGTGCCGCGACGCGACGCTCCCCGTGCCCAAACCTAAGGAGAGTTCATGATCCCAGTGCGCTTCTAGCGGATCTTACGTAGGGTCCAAGTTAAACGAATGTATATAGTGCTAGATCCCAACTGTATGAAATAAATGCGCTTGTCACGCACAAGTCTACCTTACCTCGGCACCAACTTTCAGGTACACCAAGGCTGCAAAATGACTCACGCGAGAAGAACTAAGACGGCTCGAATTCTCGACTTGTGACGCCGGTTGCACCATGGAATTCGGTGATGATAGCTTATTCGACGTGTTCAATGACACTGAGTCCGCTCTTACCATCACCAGCGTGCTCACTAAGCCGCAAAAGGCTGAACAAAAGGATCCAACACCGGTGGTCTCGCAAGTGGCCACGGGAAATGGCTCCAAGGCCTCTGTTAAGGCAGCCAGCGGGGCTGTGGAGCTCAGCGTAAAACGCGAGCGAGCAGATGCATCCGATTCCACATCGGCTGCGACCTCCACGCGCGTAAAACTCGACACGCAAGCACAGGGGGAGTCGAAGAAGACCCCACTGAACACGCTCACGACCCACGATGCGAAGAAGATCAGCGCAACACGCGCCGAGATTGACATGTTTGCGACGTACCAGGAGCAGGTAGTCGTGGGCAACGCCAAGCCCGACAAGTCCGACGGGAACGCGAAAAATTGCGCCATGCAGGTATGCTACCCTCCCGGATGGGACTTTGAGAACAAGCAGCTGAACGACTTCTCGCTGCCGCAGCGACCACCCGCAAAGACTTATAAGTTCACTCTGGATCCCTTCCAGCAGCGTGCGATTGAATCTATCGAGCGCAACCAGAGCGTGCTGGTCTCGGCCCACACCTCGGCCGGTAAGACTGTTGTGGCTGAGTATGCAATCGCACTCAGTCTCAAGCAGAAGCAGCGAGTAATCTACACCTCACCCATTAAGGCACTGTCCAACCAAAAGTTCCGAGAGCTGCAAGAGGAGTTCACTGATGTCGGCCTGATGACGGGTGATATCACAATCAACCCAAGCGCCTCGTGTCTTGTGATGACGACAGAAATTCTGCGCAACATGCTTTACCGAGGCAGTGAGGTTGTACGAGAGGTCGCATGGGTAATCTTCGATGAAATTCACTACATGCGTGATCGCTCGCGTGGTGTTGTGTGGGAAGAGACCATTATTTTGCTCCCGCGACAGTGTCACTTTGTGTTCCTGTCCGCTACGATTCCTAATGCCGCAGAGTTTGCGTTGTGGGTTGCCAAGTTGCACAATCAACCCTGCAATGTCGTGTACACCGACTACCGTCCTACACCCCTGCAACACTTTGTGTATCCTAGCGGAGGTGACGGTCTTTACCTGGTTCTAGACCAGAAGGGTGTGTTCCGAGAACAAAACTTCCAGCGTGCACTCTCACAACTCAACAAGTCTGGTGGTGAGGACATCGCTACACGACCGGGTAAGCCTGGCACTCAGCCCGAGGACGAGAAGAAGATTCGAACCAAGGGCGCGGGCGAGGATGTCCTCAAGCTTGTGAAGATCATTAATGACCAGAATCTATTGCCCTGCGTCGTCTTCTCCTTCAGCAAACGTGAGTGTGAGAAGTATGCCGTTGAACTGTCTAAGATGGATTTCTGTCTTCCTGATGAGAAGGACCTCATCGCCAAAATTTATTCAAACGCTTTGGACTCACTCTCAGCTGATGACCGAGGACTGCCTCAAGTTGCCAGCCTACGCCCACTGATTATGAAGGGTATTGGCATCCACCACGGTGGTTTGCTCCCTCTTCTTAAGGAAGTTATTGAAATCCTCTTCCAGGAAGGTCTCATTAAAGTTCTTTTCGCAACAGAAACTTTTGCCATGGGTCTGAACATGCCCGCACGAACTGTTCTCTTCACCTCTGTACAAAAGTTCGATGGTGTCGATTCCCGACCGTTGACTTCAGGTGAATATATTCAGATGTCTGGTCGTGCCGGCCGTCGTGGTCTGGATGATAAGGGTGTTGTCATGATGCTACTCAGCGGTGCCATTGATCCAAACGTCTGCAAGGAGATGATTACTGGTGCGGCTGACCCTCTCAAATCATCTTTCCACCTTGGCTACAACATGCTTTTGAACCTGCTCCGAGTCGAGGAAGCAGATCCTGAATTCATGATGGCTCGCTCATTCTATCAGTTTCAGCAGCAGCGTGCCACTCCCTTGATTAAGAAGGAGCTAGACGAAGTGCAAGCGGAGTACACGTCCCTGATCGTCCCACGAGAGCGTGAGGCGGTGCAGTACTACGCGCTTCGCACGGAGTTGGAACAGCTTCGACTTAAGTTGCGTCAGTTCATCACCCAGCCCGAGGTTATTCTGCCGTATCTCAAGGAAGGCCGTATCGTTCGACTGAGGTCAGCTAACCGCGCAGCCTTGCAACGACACCAGGCCGAGCAGAAGGCGAAGCTCGTGGCAGAAGCCAAACAGCATGCGACCACTATGATCACTTTCGAGAGCGACGCAGACAAGGCGCAGGATGAGAAGGGAGGAGAGTTCTATACCAATCCTGAGGACGATGAGTATGATTGGGGATATGGTGTTGTTATTTCGTACACCAAGCGCACACTGCCGACGGGTACGTTGACAGCAGCGCACGCGCCCCTCCCGTACGTCCCACCGGGCCGTAATGTGGTTCCTCCTAGCATGTTTATTGTCGACGTTCTTTTGGCATGCGACCCAGACTCAGTGGTGGTGCCGGATGAGAAACCAATGGACAAGACACGTAATCCCAATGCAAAGAAGATGACCGAGCAGAAGCGCCTCGAACAGGTGCACAAGCAGGCCACGTATCTGAAGCCTTGCCCTCCAGGGAAGGAGCCAACATATGTGATCGTCCCCATGACAACATCCACGATTACCAACCTCTCCACAGTCTGCTTGAAAGTACCCAACAATGTGCGTGACTTCAAGAATCAGCATCAGCTTGGCCTGATTCTTCAGGAGGCCTCGCGCCGCCTTAAAGGCAACTTCCCCATGTTCGATCCGCTTCAGAACATGCAAATCAAGGATGATGCGTTCAAGCGCAATCACAGTCGGGCCAAAGAGGCTCAGGAGGCTCTGGAGGCTCACCCGCTGCACAAAGACCCTGAACGTGACGATATCATGTCACAGTACGTTCGAAAGCTCTCACTCAAGGCGCAGATCGAGCGCCTTCAACAACGCTTGCGAAATCTCTCCCAGGATGCCGGACTTATCCAGACGCTACAGAACATGAAGCGCGTGCTTCGTGCACTAGGCCACACTACCGCTGAAGACATTATTGACACCAAGGGTCGCGTGGCATGCGAGTTGTCAACGTGTGATGAACTCGTGGGTACTGAGCTCATGTTCTCAGGCGCGTTCCAGGGGCTTAGTCCCGAGCATGTCTGTGCATTGTGCTCTTGCTTGATTTACGACGAGCCTCCGGAAGAGGGTTTCAAGGTCCCAGCCGAGTTTGAAGAGTCGTACCAGAAGCTCCGCGAGATTGCGCAACGCGTTGGTGATACGATCGTGGAGTGCAAGCTTCCCTTAGATGTTAAGAAGTTTGTTGATGGTTTCAATCCGCAGTTGATGGAGGTTGTATTAAACTGGTGCAAGGGTGCCAAATTTGCTGAGATTTGCCAAATGACAGATGTATTCGAGGGCTCTATTATTCGCATGATGCGTCGACTGGAAGAGCTTCTTCGACAGTACGTGACAGCGGCAAAGGTTGTTGGTAACGAGCCGCTCGCAGAGTTGTTCACACAATGCATTAGCAAGTTGAAGAGAGACATTGTCTTCGCGGCATCGCTCTATTTGTAAACGAGTCGTGGCAGTACTGACTCAACCTGGTGCACCAAGTACACTGCTCCCGTTCGAATAAATTATCGTTACACTATGCTTGGACTTGTCCTTGGCGAAGTTTATACGGTTTTCACACCTCGAGAGACATCATTCTCTGTCGGGCGCTGTCGTGTGCCAAGCACCTGCAGCATTGTGAAGTTAATGGTATCTTTGATTTAGACTAAAACTGGTGGGTTTATTTGTCCATACTATTGAGCCGTAGTAAACTTGACTGCGACTGCAGCAGAGTTAGGCCATTTATTGAGCCTTGGCCTTGCTCTGGAACTTAGCCTTTGTACCCTCGCGGAAGCCGTTCTTGAACTTGCGAGTGAGGGTCTTCATGTAACGCATGCGGCCGGTACCCTGACCAGTGCGGCCCTTAGCCTAGATTAGAAAGAACAGAAGATAGATAGGGGGAGAGCGGTGAGCACTATGTTCAGAACTTACATCAATAAACAAGGACAAACAGATCATAGGATCATTACGGGCGAACTGCTTGAATTCATCGGTAACTGTCCATCACAGGGAATACGGCAGTCCACCTTCACCGATTCCATACTGCCGTCTGGCTCTGCGATGCGAATGCTCGTCTCGCATCACTACATAGCCAGACCAGATCCCATCCTCACCAGTTCTGTTGGATAAGCGTTGTTGTCTAACTCCGGGCAGCAATGCAGGGGCATCATGAACCGCGAGGTAACTGGATCCACCTCACAGCACTCTGGGCACATAGTAGCCTGCTCGTAGCGAAACGCAAACTCCGTAGGTAACTAGGATTGGACGACTTCCGAGGATAGGTGTGAACCACCTCTTAACTCGTAGCAGCAGGACTTTGGAAGGTTAGCCGCGTGTTTTTTTCCGCGCGCAATCGTTGATTTATCATCTACGCAACATGGCGCTTCAAATTCACAACTCCTCTGGCGATGCTTCCGTGTGTGGACGTCTCCGCAATGTTCAACAGTTCAACTCCGTGACTGACTCCTGATTCTCCTCTCTTTTGACCCTTCGGACTGGGCTGCGGCGGGGGATGCCGCCAAAACACAGCACGCGATAAGACGTACCTTCTCAGACCAGTTGTAAGAGCGGGTCTTGGAAGCGGGGAAGGCGCAGTAAGCGCACTTCTTGGACTGGATGTGGAAGGAGTGGCGGCCGCAGCGGGGGCACATGGTGTGCGTCTTCTGGTGACGACGACCGAACGACTGAGTACCCTTAGTCTGTGGATTGAAAGCGTTGGGTGAGTGTGCATTGGGGTGAGTTGGTTCCGGTTGCATAGGAGCATAGCAAGCTTATCAAAGGGTGGCAGAATGGGTCTGCAAGTGTGTCTCCAAAGTCAAACCTTTGATTTCAACGCGAACTTGGATGACCTTGGAGCCTCTGCATGGGTTTATAACCCATATGACTAAGTCAATAAGCATCATGCCTAGCGATTTGTTATATTATATAGTCACTACGCCCGCTACGTACCATGTTACGATGTGTTTGTAGAACCCAACAGTAGGCAAATCACAACCCCGGAAAGTTCCAGCCGGGTTCCAAAAAGTTCCAAATTTCTGTCCCAGGTTCCAAACTTTGGAACTTTTTTGGAACTTTCTGGACCTCGGGCTGGGAAGGCCTATTCCTGCACCCCTTGGGTAGAATTTTAAGGGGGCCAAAAAATTGGCTTCTACCTTGGTCACTCTCAGAGACGAAGGACTGCTGGCCGAGTCCAGGGGTACCCGTTGATGTGGTGTGTGTGATCGTCTCGTGGACACTTATATTCCATGTTTAGGTTTCCTACAACTGCTATGCGATGATAATCCTCCTACTGCTTCCTCTAAACCGTATTTCCTCCTCCCCATTAGAAGACTCCACTTCAGAATGGCAATGTTTAGGGTTTATGCAAGTCAATACAAGCTGTTTAGCTAAGGGACTAATATAAGTACAGAAAAGGGGGAAAGGGCTTGAAACAGGCTCCGGAACATGAAGCTGGTCTACAGAAACTGGCACAGCACAAGAGGATAACGCATGCCCTGCTAGCCGCGCAAAGAGTCGGATCCATTCAGTGATGTAACATGGCTTACTTGATACGCTTGGCGAAACCATAGTTGAGAAGGTAAATAGGATCGAGCAAGTGGCGACGACGAGCGCGCTGGGTCTTGTAGTACTCTTCGATCTTGTCGGGCATCTCCTGCAGGTTCTTCTCGATCGTCTCGATCCTAGACGAGGGTATGGTGTAACAGAGAGATCACGAGGATGTGAGAGCAAGTCCGCAGACGTGCAGAGCAAGCAGCAGCGACATTCCGGGAACGCCGTGGGAATATGACTTAAACAACGTCATGTTCCTGGCAAGGGTGCGCTGATCCACAACAAGTTCCGCCGCACTAGGGTCGGGATTGCTATGGGTGAAAGGGGTTACGTACTTGGACTGGCGCTTGAGCATGTGCTTCTGGCCCTTGTAGACGACAGGTGGATTCTTCCACTCCTTGTCAAGAGGGAATTCAACGCCTGCCTCGCGGGCTTTCTTCCTCAGGCGAGCAATATCCAAGGCTGAGAGCGCGGGCTCTACATTGTAGGTTTAGCGATGTGTAAGAGAGCAGGTGTGGGGACATTCGTGAGACACGGTGGGCGTGACAACCACACAAACAGCACTAGGCAATGCGCGGGTGAGACGGGGGGAAACTCCACAACACGACACGTAGGGTGCCGGGCAGTCTCTGCGATACAAGGGTTACGTTGAAGGTAAGCGAAACGTACTTGCCCATCGGCCATTCTCCTTGAGATGTGGCTTCAGCTGTGAGTGTGCAATTCGGATGTACTGGCCCTCCTTAGTGAAGAAGGCAAATGCGGTCTTCGCAGCGCGCTTGCCTGCAAGTCGCATTGCCTTGTCAAGTAAAGCCGACGCGCTCATGTTCTGTACGGAAAAACGCGCTTCTAGGCGGCCTGCGGGGATCCAAAGAGATATAAACGGGTTGGGATGAGATGCCATGGTCTTGTACATCGAGTCATACAAAATACACCGACATGCACTCACTTGCATGCACGCTTTTGCATAGTCGAAATTTGAGCGAAAAGCGCGATTCAAGCTCTTTTCCGGGGGATCTATATCTCAGCATCTGCTAGAGGAGCGTGGATGTATTTAGCTTTAGATAATCACCAGTTGTCCCAATGCAGCGTGTATCTGTTTCATGAAGTGATATACTACCCAACAACCTCAGATTCCCACCTCCAGCCTAATTTAACGATTGCGAAAGTCAACCCCAACCTACCTTTCTCGCATATCTCGTGTGAGTGCCTCGAAAATACCCTAACAAAGCGTGCCTACCCCTTGCCAAATACCACACTCTAGTGCAGGATTGCTGTCCACAGTGGAACAGCCCGTCCAAGCACAGCTGATTCTCACCCTCTCAGAGCCGTTCGAACGTTGTACCGAATACCCTCTGTGCTGTAACGAAGCGCACACGTCAGAAAGTGTGCTAGCGGGCAAATCAGATGGCTTCAAGCACGACCTACGGCTTTTTGGAGACGGGCGAGGTGGCCACTCGATCGCGCGAGGACCGCATCCCACTTCTCCCTCTGGATGCAGATAACCACTTTGCGCACTCTCTTGAGTGGCAGGTCGCCTCGCGCGTGGGTGCCGGGCAAAAGCTCCAGCCCGTATCGAAGGGCTTCTCGAGCCAGGAGCGCATCCCACTCGTGCTTCCAGTTCACGAGGTCGCCTGGCCAGGATACTACCGATTTGCTCGACCCAGCGCGAGTGCAGCTGCAGTCACGATTTCATGGAATGTATTGGCGGATGTCGCGCCCTTACGCGATTCAGTCACGGGTAAGATTCTTCGCCAGCGCATGGCGTGCGTGCTTGAGCTCTGCGAAACCAGTTCAGGCCAGGATCTCGTCGATAATGTTGTGCAGCTTGCGTTCCCTGCCAGCATCATTCCAGGCGGAGTAACCATCTTTGCAAGTCCATCGGCCTTCAACCTCGTCGTACCGCTCATCAGCGGAGATGTGCACGTTATTACTTTACCGTCACCGTATGTTTTTCGAGAGGTGTCAGTGGCGTCGGACCCGTCAGCCCTTAGTCTATCGGTTCTCTCTCTCATGACAACAGTCGCAAATGCTAACAGACTCCCTGCTGAAGTGGAGCTGCTCTCGCCAACATGTCCATCACCAGCAGCTGTCTCCGCAGACGACGCGGATGATGGCGGTCAGTCGGCCGGTATCCTCGCCGCTTTGCTTGCTCGACGGACAGCCGCCTCGTCCTTACGAAAGGGAGCTCACCCAAGTTTGGATATGCAGCACTCTATCTATCCAGGCGCACTAAGGCGTGTCATCGCGGCTGCCTTGGCCCTGCCCGCCAATACTCCTCCGCACACACTCCGGCACACAGTCGATTTGCTCGCTCGCATGAGGGTCGTGCCAGTGTCACCCACCTTGGTTGCCACATTCAGTACTTGCTCTGCAGGATCCAGTGGCGAGGCTCACTCTGCAAGTACAACACATGCCGGTGCTTCGGCATCTGGTTCTGGTCCATTCGCTGCACCTGGAACAGTTGCTCTGCACTACTTGAATGTCGTCGCTGCATTGTCCTTTTCAAGTTTCCATCCTTTCGTGCCAGAACCGAATAGCGCGTCTGAGCCTGTCTCAAATAATACCTACCTCGGGGAAAGACCTGGTTCCCGATCCGCAGTTGCAGGCCTCTTGAAGTCGGTATGGAGCCTTGTCGGAGGCTCAGCTGGTGACTCAGTGGAGGACGCCAACTCCAACTCTAAGGGCGGCGGCAGTAAGGCCGATAGCAACAGTCACACAGTCCTCGCAATCTTGCCGCTCAGTGCAGGCGCCGATCGAGGTTCTGTGGATTCGGCAATTTGCCATTTCGAGGCATTCTGCCGTGCAGTCATCCGTACTCAACGACAGTCCCATCAAGCGAGCGGTGGCTCCGGCGAGCTCTCGCAGGCACAAGCGGGCGATGCCATTTCGTTAGCCGCGTCTCCTCTCCTATCATCGCGCACCCGTAAGATCTACACACCCAACAGCAATCCTTCGAGCCCGCAGCTCGATGTAGTTTCCCCCGATTCTACCGCTTCTCTTGCTCTCACGGCCTCGTCGGAGGATCCCGACTTCATTATTACTCTTTGCTCGGACTCCTGCCTCAGGGTTTGGCAGGTCACTAGCCAGAGCGTTGTACTGAAGCATCCCATTCGAACAGGTGTACCAGTCCCAACTTCTAGCACAAGTCACATGGTAGTGGCGGGTGCACTTCGAGTTGAAAGCTCGGGTTTCGTGACGGTCTACTCCGCATTAGCTCATGGTACAACACCTTGCTTCGAAAGTCTTGCAGTCTCATCTCTGGCCGCCATGCTACCCACCATGTCCAATATCTCGAATGTTGCACCCGATCTCGTGGTAGAAGCCAAGGATGTAAGCCAAAGTGCGTCAAGTTCCCCAGCATGCCTTATTCCCCTTTCACTTGCAATTCAAGCGGCCTCTCATACCGTAGGATGCAATTTCAAGATCAGCTCGTCATCGCAGATCCGAAAGGAGTCGATGCACAATCCAGACGCTGTCTTTGATGACGGCTCAATTTTGATCGCAACCATCGGTTCAGCGTGCGACAGTATTCCAAGATTACGGCAAGCGATCGGCGCTGCGGCATCACGAATCTATCTCCGCGATTTCGCACTCGTTCGAGGAAAAATGTGGACCTTGTGGGCGACATCAGCGCACGGTGTTGAAGCTGATTTGGCAGATTCGGTGACATCTCGCTCTGACGATCCCCCTGCAGAAGAAGGAACCCGGGCCCTTGTTGTATCCATGGAGGATGTCCGTCGCGAAGGCATACCCTCAAGGTACGACATTGCCACGCGTCTTGACGACGTGGTTGCGGTAGGAAAGGCATGTGCCTCGGGTGTTCTGATTCAGAGTATCGAAATGGGCCAAGTTAGTGGTGGTTTGCTAGTGGCTAAACATGTTAACAACAGGACTGGGTATGTACAATTTGGTATTGCCTTCCCAAGTGCCATCGCTAGTGAAGTGCTGGCCCTCGCATCTCGACCCTCAGGAGTCGTTGTTCCTAGACCCCTGTGGGTGCCTTGCATGACGCGGCAGCAGCAGAAGCTCCGTGACTTCTACAAAGCAGTGGAAGTTGTGAGCGCGCCGAGCTACGCTGCGCAAGAAGAGTTGTTCCTAGCGGAGCTAACTACACCCGGAAGATATTCTATGGTAGCTATTTCTGAGACTCTGATTGCACACCGCGCAATGCTAGGCCTCGACTCACTATTGTTCCACTCTTCACCAGGATTCCAAGTCACGACGGAAATTGCAGAGTTGGCAGCGACTGCATTGGCGCAGGCGCGTGCTGGCTACAACAAGACCGCATATGCCTCCGACTTGGTCCAACAACCCGTTCAATTTGTGTGTCGTTACACTCAGGCGACCCTCGGTGCGCGTCTGGTCGAGAACGCTGGGGAAGCTGCCACTCTCACCACAACACAGGCGTTGGAAGGTATGCCGAAGGCAGGTGTGTCAGCGTGGGATGCGACTGACGGAGGAAGCTCAGCTGCTACTCTTGGTCAAATGCTCGATCTGACTAACACAACCACCAGCCCAGTTTGGAATGACTACATTACAGACACAAACCTATTGCGTCGACTCATCCTAGAGACGATGGTGAAGTACGTGGAGTACACATTCAGCCGCCTTGGCATGATTCCAGGCACAAACCCTGGCTCCCAACAACGATCAACATTACTTAGGTCGATAGACAACGATGTTGATGCCGAAGTACTTGCTCTAGGAGGCGATGGCAAGGCACCAACGGCGATTGCTGCAGCAGCTGCAACATGCTTCTGGCAGAGCTTTTTCTTCACTGCATCTCGCTACGAGTTGGAGGCCTTGCGATCTGGTGCGCAGTACCTGGGGTTCCTTCCGGCTCTTCCAGCAACTTCGTTGCATCAAAGCGAAGCTCCAGGGTCTCCGCGCTTATTGGTGCAGCGTAGCCGAGCTCAACCGACGGGCTCGAGAGCATCTGTTCTCACGGCAACGGATAACGCATTAACCTCAGCCCTTGCTTCAGAGGCCGCCGAATCTGCAGTTCCTCTATTACGTCGCCAATATGGCCTCTCCCGTCCACAACCACTGGATCCACTGGAGCAGTACGCGGCACTAATCTCTCCCGCTGTCGAAAGCACGCCAGCTGAAAGTTACGCCGACGCTAGCGAGGGTGCCTCAGACTACATTGCACTGGACTCGTTCGAATCCGCATCTTCAGCGATCTTGAGCGCGCTGCCGCAACAGTATCTGAGTGACACTCTCGTTGCATATTCGAAACCACAATTGCTTAGCGCACTGCGGGACATTCTATCCGCGCTGCGTAGCTTGGCGTACACTTCAGGTTCAACCTTTGCCCAGGATCCCGACAGGATAGGTGGCCGCTCGGAGCCACTTGCATTTTCCCAAGACGTACCTCTTCTGACCCCGGCACAGCTCCTCAAGGAAACTGAAGCTTGGGTATCTACACGATTCACGGAGGGAACACTATCAGTTCACTTTGGTGCAGTTATGGGGGCTCACGCTGACACCAACTTGACTGTAGCTGCGCTTGAGGCGCTTGTTGTGCTTCTCGATCCACGAACGGTTCCACTTTGGGGTACCCTCTCAGGTGGGATCCCCGCCCCTGGCTCCGTGCCATTCGGTGCTGTTTTGAGCATGCTACGACAGGCCCGTCACATTTGTGCGACGCGCCTAGCTGTTTTGCGTGCTGCGTATGTATTCACGGTTGCTTTGCATTTCAACTGGCAGCTTTCCGAAGCCTCTACGACGCCTAGCACGATCCTCACCAGCAAGATCTTGCCCAAGCTTGACGCGCTTCTTCGTGGCTACAGACTCCTCGATTGGCTCCTCTCAGCTGCATTCTTGAAGAAGCCATCGATCAATGCTATTCGCCAAACTCCAGAAGTCGCAGAAGCAGTGATCAGTATGCTCGAGGGCGGACCTTTGTCGTCTCTACTCCTGGCCGCAGACCACTACAATGCGCTGGACATGAAGTCCTTGGAACAAGCATTGCAACCGGATGCACCTGATTCCACCGTTCGTGCGAAGTCTACCGCCCTCCGTAAGCCGGTTTCGTTGGCACAACTGCATCGAGCGCAGAACATGTCCCAGAAGCCACCAGTCGGCGAAATCGAAGATTCCCTTGTCAGCATCCTGCTCTTCCTTACAACAGCAATCTCATTGGGCAAGTCTAATGGACCTGGGGACCGCGACAGCGTTGAGAGGCTGCCATCGGCATCAACACTTATTTCGACACTGGCGCCGTTCTCGACGCTTGAGTACTCATCGCCTGAGTCCGAGACTTCTGCTGATTCTCCGTTTGTGTACGCCATCCCAGCCACAATCCTCCGTATCACGGAGATTCTGTGTGCTGCTCAACAGCATCAACATGTGCTATCATTCCTCCGACTTGCTGGCGTATGGAGTGGCAAGGAGGGCGTTTCAAGTATGTTTGAACAGGAGCTTTCAATCATCGCCACCACCAGCACCTATGCCGGAGCGATTTCAGTCGCTGCTGGAGCTTCGTTGCTTGCCTTAGGTTTAGGACAGCAAGCACTTCGAGTTTTCGTGCAGGTCGCCCGGACACAACTCGCAAGCGTGCTTGCCATTCCCACTCACTCATCATTGCGTCTAAACTCACCGACTAATGTGAAGCTTGGTGAATCAGCGCTCCTTTTGGTTCAGACCTTTGTTCAAGTGGCTAGCAGCTTGAGTGCTGCCGGATTCCTAAAGGAGGCAGCATCTCTCGTTGCCACCTTAGCTCAAACCGTTCAACAGGCCCAGACAGATTTCATCGCAGCAGCACAGGCTCGCTCAGCTGGAGATATCTCACAGGAATCCAGTGTCTTCGAAGCCGCTCTAGATGCCGTTTGCGCAGCGGCATTCAAGCACGCGCTTCGCATTCAAGACTACGATCGCGCCTTCATGTGCTTAAGAGAGTTAAAGGATCCAGAGCTCGGACGCGCTCATGTTTTCATGCTCGCTGAAGCTATGGCGGAGCGTGGTTTCACCCGAAAGCTCCTTTCGTTTACATGGTCTCCCGCTCACGCTGCGGAGCTTGAGAAGGTTCTTTGGAACAAGGCTACACTCTCTCCATTGCCGTCGTTTGACGTTCCTACAGCGGATACTGTAACCGGCGAGTCCGCCTCGCGAGTGAACTACTACAAAGTTCTCTACGCGTTCTTTATTAGATCCGCCGACTACGGTAAAGCTGCACAATATGCGTACCACTTGGCATTGCGTTTGGAGAACCAGGTCGGACCTTCGGATATTCCTGGGTTGCTAGCGTTGAGAAATGCCCTGGCTGCATGTTTGTCGGCGTTGTCCCTGTGCCCTAATCCATCAGATCGTGTGATTCTTCACCAAGAGCTCGCACCAGTGGGTGATGAGAATCAGCCCATGTCGGCAGCAGCTCCTGATACTCGAATTGTGGCGCGCACGAGGATCGTGACGGAAGCGCACATCGCTCGTCACACCGCTCTGTGCAGTGCCCAACTGCAATTAGCTTCGATTTCTCAGCAATATCGCCAGCAGCCCCAACAAGCATACTCACCTGAAATCAGTCAGCTCCTAGAGTCACTTCCTTCGCTGCTTGTGCCTCTGCACTCCTTCGCGAATGAGGCGGAGGTCTCGGAAATGCTTCGCAATGTGGCGCTTGCCCTCATGCAGTTTGGCCTCTTTGACTCAGCAGCATCGCTTATTTCGACATTCCTACCTGTTCCTCTTGTGGGCAATCCCGCTGTCGTGGCCAATGCAGGTATGGAGACTTGCGGATACTCGCCACAGACCAGAGGTTATGATTTGATCAATGATGGTGCTGTTGCTTGCTACGAGATTCAAGATGTGGTACCTATGCCAAAGCCACACATCAAGTCACCTTTTGAATCGAGCCCTGCGGTTACATCAGCTGATCTCAAGGCAATCTTCCGTGTGTTTACTCGGCACTGCCTTATACTTTCATATCAATCCACGCTTATGGCACCTTCGCAGCTGTATTCCGGAGTTGACGTCGCGTCCGAAACCCAGCGTAATCCTTTGTATCGTCGAGATGCTCCAGTTGTCGTGCCTGTCGACGTTCCTTCTCCTGGGTTCACCGCAGCTGAGATCCAGCACTCTGGTAAACTCATGCTGAAGCCCGAGCAACACGCCCTTGCGGCGGCAGCCAAGTGCGCACACGAGGCCTTGAAAGCGATGACATCTCGTAACTATAACCTCATTGATATGGTCCCTACTTGGTCATGGAGAGGTTCGAGCAACGCTGAGCAAGCTTGGGCTCAACTTCGCCAGCTCCTCGATGCCCTTGAAATCCCCGGCCGAGGCGACGAACTCGCTTTGTCGGTGGCCCAAGAAATCCTGGCTTTCGACAAACGCAACGGTCTTCCCGTGTGGCTTATTGAAAGATTCAAGGTACAGCCGTTGCGTCATCCCTTGGCGCTCACCCGTGCTCTACCGCTCCTAAGGCTCATGCTGAATGCTGGGTTGCTTGCAGAGTGCGTGAACCTGTTCGTTGAAATCGTTGAGTCCAACATCACGAACAATGGTTTGGACTTGCCCACAGCATTTGTCGGTGAAATTCTGACGGCAGTGGCTAATGCAAATGAAAGGGCCTCAAAGATTGGCCATGTCGAAGCGAAACGCAACATTGAGGCTTTGTTTGCTTCTTTACAATCGACTCTAACGAAGGCGCTAGGAGAGTAAGCAGAATCCGCCATATCTTGGCCGTGTCGTGTCTGGACAAATACAACTTTTTCACACCTTTGGTTATCATTTCTGATGGGATCGACACTATGTACAGAAGATTGTATGGATTTGCTATTCTCACTTTACTGGGTTCTTTACATGAGATTGGGGAAGAATTCTCGTAGCCTTGCCATCTGCTCTTTGGTGGGTTCCGGTAGTCCTAACGACGCGCGAATGGCTTGAGGACCCTTACCTCTGACGAAGGTTGCAAGCTGTGCGCAGGTTAACTCGACTAAATTGCTAATGCCAAGATAGGATGCTGCGATCATCAGCCGCATGAGCTGATCGATGTCGAGGGCTTCAATGAAATTACAATCCCATTCGTTAGCAAAGCCTCTAAGAGAGCTGCTAATCAATGGGCATGGGAGGGGCTGCGGTGGTGGCTTGTCTTCGTAGTAACGTAGGTATTCAGAAATTAGCGTCCACTCTTCATATCCTACTTCATCAAGGCGGATCTCCTCGATCTGACTGTCGACTGGATTCGGAGGGGTATGGGTATCAGGTCTGTCAGAAACCATCGGGAACTACTCCCAAAACGGAGTGCCATACAAGCCGTGGGAAATCATCCACAACACGCCACAGCATAATACGTGCGACTTACCTTGAATGGCTCCCGCCAGGAGTGCACAGGGCTCGAGTGCCCTAACTGAAATCGAGAGCTTTTCTCCCGATCCCAAGACGATGGTCACGTGTCTTGCAGGCGCAGTAACGTGGGCGTCATCGAGACTGCCGAAGCGTGGGAACGATGACTTGAAGTCGTCGTCATCCAGCGACATGTCGCGCAGTCCGGTGCGTTCAGGACGCTAGAGGAGCGAGGTGGGAAGTTGATTTTGCATAATGTCTTGAGTCGAGCAAGGGTGAAACCTGGTGTTACGCGCCAGCAGTGCATTGTCCATCATATCGTGCAGTTTCTACCCGTTGAAACTGTGCAACAACGCATACTCCAATCATCTGGAAAAGAAGAAACAGTCTGACGTTAAGTCAACTTCGAGGCTGCTTTCCAGCGGATATAGAGCAGCACCAGACGTCTCGCTCTTTTAATAGTCATAACATCAAACCCCTTATATGCTGGAATAGTCCCGACGTAAACCACGCAGGCGACCCAACGTACCCGGCACTCGGTCGGAATTCAATTCAAATGTCCTGAATACCCCGCTTGAAAATCGGCATGTCAGAGCGGGATCGGGCGGATTGCCCATCGGAGTCGGACGAGCACCAGGGCTCGGAGGATAACACACGGATAAACTCCGACCCTAACCACGCGCAAACCGGCGAACGAGCACAAACTAACTCTACAAGGTTGCGAGCCCAAGAACATGTTGAGGCGTGTGTGCGTGTGATGGACCTTGAGGACCGCATTGCGGCTCAGGATCTTTATATTCAAGAGCTACTAGGGCAGCTGAGCCAGGTCTGTGGCACCGCTGTGGAGCTGCCCGCATCAATCACACCCAACTCGAACACAAGCAGCACTAGCCAACACCAGGCCCTCAGCAGGACTGAGACTCGAGACAGCCCTCCGCCATCGCCTTCCTTCCGCAGCGGAGGCAAGCCGGCTGGAACCAGTTCATCGCAGCAGCAGCAGTATACGTCAATTGCTCGGTCACTGACGCTGGGCAGAGAGGACCTGGAACAACGAGATTGGACTCAGGTTCTCGAGCAACTTGGACGGTTAGCCTTGCTGGATGATGTTACAGACGTTTCACCAAGCGCCAGCCTGGGTGGTCGCAGGCGGACCGCACCACCCCTGACTGATCAGCGGTTCTCTTTAGAGGATTCTCAGGAACTCTGGTACGCCTGCGCCCATTTGGACGAGAACTGGGATCGCGACTCGCTCGGAGCTCTGAATCGTAATGGCAAGGCAAAGCGTATTGTGATCGCAAACAACCTGGGCATGGAGGCGAACTTTACGAGCAACGGCGTTCTGTCCCTTTGTCACTTACCTGACTCCACGGGCAGTCGCTCATGGATCGACTATTTTCAGGATGGTTACACTCCTGTAATGCTGGCCGCTTCTCGCGGCAGTATGGAAATCGCTTACGCATTAGCGGGCATGGGCGCTGATATCTATCGTCACTGCACAGCTGCCACGATGGAATACGGCCTCAACGCACTTGAGCTGTGTCGTTCGGTCGCCGAGGCGAGAGCCCTGCGGATGGAGCACTTGAGGTACAGGTACTACGTCGATCGCCTTCTGCGCAAGCTATTTCACACCATGGACACAGCAAATGCGCAATACTATGGCGGCCAACTGCCCACGGGGATGCTCATCTCGGCTGGAAGCGGTCCCGGTAGCATTAGTGAACGAATTGCAAAGTACATGTTCTCACCAAAGAATGGTGGCCATCGACCCAACTTTATGGCATCGATTCTTCTCGCCAGATTACCAAGCACTCGCCTTAAGTTGAATACCTTCGAGTCATGGCTTCGAAAATCACTCAGCGAGACTAGCGTTACGAGTCTGCCTCGTTATTTAGGACACTTGCGACTGGCAATGCAGAGCATGGCCGATCTATGGTCGAATTACGCATCGATTCGCGATGATGATTTGCGACTTGAGCTGGCTTCACCCGCAGCCACTACGACGGATGAATCGTATTGTCAGAACGACGAGAGGGATGCTGATCACAAGACAGAAGAGGTAAAAACCATGGGATCGACGGACGCGAAGGAGGATGATGATTGGAGTGAAACAGACAACTCGTCACCATCGAGTGTTTCCTCGCACACCCCATCTTTTGCATTCTCTCCTCAGGCGGATCCAATCATTGCCGAGTCGTTTGCCAGACACCATGCTCGACTTCGCGAGCTTGTCGAAGAGGTAGAACCATCCAAGACAAGTGCAGAGCTAAGACAGGCTGTGTTAGCCATGCAGCGAAAGGTTTATCTTCGCCACAATCACCTCTATCTCCGTAAACTCCGACTTGAAGGTGCAACGGCGACGCGTCCTGACCAAATTGAGGCTATTCGCCAGCGTGCGCTCCAAGCTCCTGACATTTCACAGGAGGAGCTTCTGCAGTCATTACTCGCGAGATCAGCGCAAATGACAGACTCCGAGTTGGCAGAGGAGCTGGGAGTTAGCAAGGGGCATTATCTCGTGACTTTCCGCGAGTCCATCAAGAACCCGCGAACACCTAGCACGGCACTGACGTTGCGAGGTCTTTGGCAAATGGCAGTTGATCTACGTATGCTTCTGACATGGCTGCCGATTATTCAGGCGAAGGATATGGGAATCCGCACTTACCTGAAGAAAGTGCTGGCCACGGAGACAGATACGCAGCGCATCAATGCGATTGTTGATCTATCATCGCTTCCGATGTCGTGCCATCCTAATCCGACGCCTCCACCTCGTCAGCGTTTTGATGCATCACAAGTACGTAAGAGGTCGTTTAGATACTGGCACACCGCATTGTACCTGATATGAACCACAAGCTGACGCATATTCCTCTCCATTATTCTCTTGCTTCTCGCGTTTAGGACCCAAACATTCCTGGTGGCCCTGGCTACTACGCAAACTTTAGCAATGCCTTCGCACAGGGCTCTCCATTAGAGCTGCATTTTGAGGCGGTAGAGCTGGCAGCAGAGCGATCCTGTGCCGAGGTCGGCGTGGAGGCCACGATGTACATGCTACTCCCGGAAGAAGTGGATATGTTCGAGGCCAATCTCCGGTTGGGATCTCCAAGTCGTGTGGACAGTCTTTCCATCATTTTGGATCTTTACCTTGCTTTGGATGGTAGGTTGCCTGACCATAGCCGTGTATATCGCATGTTATGTAATACTTTTCCGCAGCACTCTTTTCTGGCAGTCGCTGACTCACTCGCGTACCCGAAAACAATCACTTCTAGACAATCGAGACGGCTTCGTGACTCGGGGCGGATTCGATACTTCATGGAACTACTTTACAGTGGCCAACGCCCGTACGCGTGAAGCAATTGGTCAGCAGGGGGAGGCGTTTACGAACCTGCTTTGGAATGCTCAGAGGAGCGATCAGGACCAAGACCGTCATTGCGTTGTGAGCTGAACAATATCTAGGTTGAGACTTGTTATATGCATCTCTGATGTCATTTCTGTGCTTCCCGATGCCAGGAATGGCGTCCAGTGACGAACTCATCAAACCAATACAAAACGCATATCAAGGACCTACCACACGCCCGTGTGCCTCGGTTTGTCTCCTGCCAGTCTGCCTTGGCGTTGCTCTGCCCTGACGCTTGGCCGGATCCGGCTTAATTTTTTTTGAATCTGCGCGCTTGCAAGGTAATCAAAACGAGAGGGGATCCGCGCACAACTAGTGCAGTTTTTCACTTACTTCGCTATATACGACGACATATACCCTGTTCTATAGCTTCATAACCGGGGACGAGTCGCAGAAGACGCGCTGGTTAGCTCCAAAAAGTCGCATAAGAAAAGTGATTTCATCCTCCCCGAGGGATACTCGTCGTGGAGGTGCTATTCGGCGTCATTGATCCGTGCTGCGTGCACCAGATCTAGTTGCGGCCTACCCCAGCGCGTAACAGCTCACTACGAGTCGCGTGACTTTACTAGCGCAACCTCTCCGAGTAGATCCGGCCCGGTGAGATTTTCCTCTTGCGGAGCTCATTAATTGAGGCGAGAGCCATATCCAAAGTGCAACAAATCCAAGTAAGTACGACTCATTAGCGCACTCAGATTATGCCCCGTGTTTCTAGTAGGCGAAAGACAGCTCGGGGTGAGGAAGACGAGGAGGAACTCGAAAAGACCCAGACTCAGACCTCGGAGACTGAACAGGATGGCGGTGCCACCGGTCGTCGACGCCGTAGCGGACGCGCTGCCAAGGCCGCAGCTGCCGAGGATGACGAGCATGAAGAAGAAGAGGAGAGGGTCGATGAGGAGGGAGAGGAAGGTGAGGATGAAGAGGACGGGTTCGGCGACGAAGACGAAGACGGATTCGGTGATGAGGACGAAGACGAGGAGGACTATGATGAGGAAGAAGAGGAGTTACCAGAGCTCATGGTTCATACCCGCCAGCGTCGTGCTACAGCAGGTAATCGAATGCCTCACATCATGGCGGCTCGTAACCGACCTCAGAGCGACGACTATGTGCTCGATTTAGACGCAGAGGAGGAGGAGCCTGATGAATTCTGGGACACCATGAAGGATTACTTTGCAGAGAATCCAGATGACTCCGAGTTCCACAGCAGCGATACCTCGTCTGAGTTTGATGAGGTCGATAGTGACTTCGATCTCCCTGAAGACCTCGAAGGCGAGATCGAAGAGCTCGATCAGGAGGCAGCTGAGGAAGAGCGCGAGCTTGTACGACAAGAGAGAAAGGCTGCCCACGCTGCGACACATGCTCTCCTGGGACAAAAGCGCACCAAGCGTGGTGCCTCTAGCGTAGATGCGGACGAGGAAGAAGAGGAGGCTCTTCCAGCAGCCAAGCCGACAAAGCGTGTCAAGCAGGCAGCAGGAGTAGGTGCGACATCGGCTGCAGCTGTTCAATTGCCTGCACAGCAGGCCACGACTGACTCCACGGGTACATCAGCAGCCACGTCTACAGGAGCACTCCCTGCAGCGCCTCGGCGTGCCTCCTCGCGCGCAATCGTGCGAGAACAAGCGGAGGCGACGCACAAATTCCTCGAGGAGCAGGCAAGACTTCGCAGCAAGCAGCGTAAGCGACAGGTCGCTCCTATCCGAATCTTGACACAGGAGGAACAACTCGCGGAGGCAGAGCGCACGGAGATTCTCAACCGTAAATCGCTTGAAGATCTTCTTCGTGTCGAAGAACAAGCCAAACGTCTTGTGGCGCGTAAGCCAACTCCCTTGGTCCCCTCAGTGTTGACTATCTCTTGGAACAAAAATGCTCGTCTCCCATCACGTATGCCAGGTAAAATGGCTGCAAACGCTTCTCAGCGCCCGCAGCCTACTGGACCTCTTACCTCAGGCTCGGAAGTCCGAGCTTTAAGCTATGTCTATGCATCCACAGAAGAGGCACAGAAGATCTACTCAAGTGAAACAGAACCCGAGGCTGAGGTAGTGTCAAATCTAGCGTTTAGGATGACAATACCATTCAGTTATGTGGCGCCTTTGGCCGCTCCTACGTATCCTATCCCTTACTCCGGCGCAAAGGGCGCGAAACAGGTATGTGTGATTACTGGAAAACCTGCGAAGTATCGCTGCCCCTACACGAAGCTGCCCTACTCAAGCATTACAGCTCTCAAGGAACTGCGACGACGCGTAACTGCAGGGATCCTGGATCCCAACGTTGTTGTCCCCGAGGCAGCTGAGGCAACTCCACAACCGCCGCACCCTCACTTGAATGGTTTGCAGCCCGACGGCAGTCCCATGTTCTTAGGTATCCAGGACTCCATTACATCAAGTGTGCTTACGTCGGTAGGTTTCCCACCTGGAAAATCCGCATCTCTGACTTCCCATGATATTGCGCCTGATCCCAATTGCCCCGTGAAGGAGCTCACCCCCCAGGAGGAGCGTGTGCTGGCTGAGTATCAAGCTCAGGCCGCCCAGCTTGTAGCGGCACTGCAGCTCTCGCCTGCTGTCCCTGCAGCTCGAATCCCGTGCCTGGTTCCCGTGTATGCGACCGTCGACACGATTGGCCCAACAGAAGAGACCCGCGCGGTATGTGCGCAGCTTGTTGAACGCGCTGCCGCAGCAGGGGCGAATCACATGAATACTATGGATGGATCGCAAGCTGCAGGTCCCACGCGAGCCGATATCAAGGCAGCACGTCGAGGTCGAGGGCGACCCAAGGGGTCAGCACCAATGACAGACGAGGCGTACGCAGCAGACCTTGCTGCGTCGGATGCTGTTGCTATGAAAGCTACTGATGAAGGAACGGCCGATAAATCGCGACGGGCGTCCTCAACCGTGCGTGCTAAGTCGGCTGCCACCGCAAGCCCAGTGATCGAAGAGGAGATTGACGCCATGGAAGAGCCCAGTGCAGCAAGCACTGGTCGAGGTGCACGAGGAGCTTCGTTGAAAAGTGCGCGCGGTGGACGCAAGTCGTCCTCCACAAAGTAACCAAATGTTTAACTCTGCGATTTAATAAACCTCAGCAACTTTAGCGTCACTAACGTAGATGCAGCAGAAAGCTTTTTGACCGAAAGTCTGATGCTAACCGTTGCATAACCAGACAATACCAGGATAGGGTCACCTAAAAACAGGTACCTGGGACATTCCCACGCTGGAATATCTTGTATGCTTTATTTAGGGGTATATTGTGTGCGTGCTCGCCTCCTAGCAGCGTGCGAAGCCAGGAACTTTCCCTCTGCACCAGTCAACCACTGTCCACATCTCAAACAGGGGGTGCTGGAATACACGGATTTGGGACAAATGATGTCGTGAGATCTGTGCGATATACGCATCTGTTGGGTGGGGATCTACCGAGATAATTCGCGTTTAGTGCCCCAGATCGTTTGTCCTTGCGTTGCAAGGTAGTGGATTCCCCGTAGCGGCCCGCGTTTCCGAGTTTCGCGAGTCGCTGCTGACCCTCAGGAGAACGAGGGTTCTCCCAGACTCTTTTGCACCGTCTCTGTCGAGCCAGGGCTCATTCCACGCGCTACAACGCTCACTATCACTATAGATTAGCATCTACCCATGGATCTCGCCGCCCTGCTCGGTGGCCGCATGGATCCCAATGCGGAAAACACGCGCGACACTTCAGAAACTCTGCACATCTCGTCACTGGCTCTGTTGAAGGTACGTTTCTTTGGCTGATTAGTAGACTGAGCGTGACTGTTTCTCAACTCCAGGATAGGCATTTGGCGTATGCCGCATGTCTGTAGAATTTCGTCCACAGATGCATCGCTTATTCGACTCGACCCCATACTACGTCTCTTGCACTTGTACAGATGCTCAAGCACAGCCGAGCTGGTATTCCCATGGAAGTCATGGGTCTTATGCTGGGCACGGTAGTGGATGACTACACAGTAGAGGTGGTCGACGTCTTTGCGATGCCTCAGTCGGGCTCCTCGGTTAGTGTCGAGTCCGTCGATCCAGTATTCCAGACACAAATGCTCGATATGCTCAAGCAGACTGGTCGTAACGAAGTCGTTGTCGGCTGGTATCACTCCCACCCAGGCTTCGGTTGCTGGCTTTCGAGCGTCGATGTCAACACACAACAGTCTTTTGAGCAGCTAAATCCACGCTCCATTGCTGTCGTCGTGGATCCCATTCAGTCAGTCAAGGGTAAAGTCGTCATGGATGCCTTCCGCTTGATCACAATGGCTTCGCCAAATCGCCAGACCACATCCAACGTGGGTAACATTGTACTGCCGTCGATCAACGCGCTGATGCACAACCTCAATCGCGCATATTACTCTATTGTGATCGAATCACGCAAGAACGAGCTCGAGCAACATATGCTCATGTCTCTGCACAGTGAGACCTGGACCAGCGGTCTCAAGGTCAAGAAGTGGGATGAACAGGAGAAGTTCAATGTTGAGGCACTCAAAGACATGCTACGACTGACGAAGGACTACCAGAAGCGCATCGATGAGGAAGAGGGGAAGTCACCGCTTGAGATTGTCGTCGCAACAGCTGGTAAGCTGGATCCGAAGAAGAACATTGAGGCGAAAGTTGAAGAAATCCTCGCAAACAACATCAGCCAGACCCTTGGTTCCATGCTTGGAAGCATCTCCTTCTCGGAAACCCCCTATGTAGTTTAAGAGGCATTCGTTTTACTTGACTAGAAGTCATCATAATATAGCAAGCTAAGTTAGTGCACATTGTGACTGTGATCACTGACTGTGGTCATTGATAATGGAATCAGTTGGCGGGACCATACATCTGGAGCTAGTATAGTTGCGATCTATACTTTCTCAGTGTGAAGCTTGATGCCACACTGTAATCCCTGCTTGTTGGCGAATCTGCTGTCACCTGCTCCCAGCACTGGCTACATTAGCGAACTGCCTTCGCTCAAGACCCAAGTCTCGAATGATATGATCAAAGCTAGCATACAGTTGAGGCTGGTTTAGAACATCCGCCTGTGTCTCACCAGCCTGTTCTGCTATCTCTTTCTGCTTCCTTTCCGGTTTCCCATGACGATCCAACAAAAACGCCTGGAAGCCATACCTCTTTGCACCAATATAGTCAGCCTCAAAATCGTCACCGATGTGGGCAATGTGGGACGGATCAACCTGAGTGGGAGTGCCCGTAGCTTTGCTCAATGCGCTGTTAATCAGCTCGTGAGCTAGCTCGAAGTTCCGAGAGTTGGGCTTCTCTGAGAGTTCGGTTTTGCTAGAGAAGAGCGAGATTTGAATCGGACCAGTCGTGTTAGAGACGAAGTTCTTAGAGAGAATACTCAACCCAATACAGAAATGGATAATTTTCATGAATAGAGTGTGGGAAAACTTACGAATGAATGACAAAGTGAAACATGTGACGGATGCCCATGTTTGGAAGCAACGCGACATCGTACCGCTCGTCGGAGTTTGTCAAAACGCCTAGGACCAGTCCATGTTGCTTAAACACGTCCAGTGCCCGCAATGCATCGGGATAGATCGTATACGCGCTTGGCTGCTCGTAGATCGCGTAGATCTCCTCGACTGCAGGCTGTGGTACTTCATGAACGCCACACCTCGCGAAGGTGTTTCGGATACACCGGTGCCACCAGTCGGGAGTAGATAGCGTTTTTCCGCCGTAGTACGGATGCTTCTGACGCAATTCCTTGTAAGCTTCTGCAAAGCTGCGGTGTATGCCATTGTGCAGTGCGAGTCGCTCGTTCGCCCCAAGTTGGACATGTTTTTCGAGGATTTCAAGATATGTGCGGCCCACAGGTTTGCCAAAGTCCAGCAGCGTGCCTGTAATATCGAGCGTCACAGCTCGAAGTGCTTTGCGTGCATGCATCTTTGGTGCACGCTGAATATTCAAAAGTTAGGAATTGTGGAGCCGAGACTGCTGCAGAACTTCTGGAGGTCGTATCGTAGCAAGCATCTTCACCTCAGGGGTCCAGGCACCGGAGGAAAGCTCAGCGAGTGGTCACCTAAGCATACACAGTCCGATGTCCAGTGAACACTCTGCGGCGCTCGTCCCACGCTCATGTGTGGAGGTATCATCCTGGGTTACTGCCAATTTTTGCGCGGCCGCAAGATTTTCAAAAATTCGAAATTTGAACCAACGACTGTACGTTATCGCGAGTATAGATCGAAGGACAGCGCTGAGTGCGTGGCTATTTGAATTCAATCATTGCACAGAGGACGCGTTTCTCTACCGAAAATACCTTCTAGCACTGCGCTACACACTCAGAGCAGCGCGCACGTCGCCTCAAAACCAAATCACCCATGAGCGAACTAACGGGCAACCAGGCTGGGGGAGCAAAGTCGGAGGGCCCAGCGGGCTCAATCAGCTGCACCCCCGTAGGATCTACTTCTGCTCTGCAAGACCAGGCCACGCCTAATGTGTCTCCACAGCCATCTGCGACTCGCCGTGGCAGTAGTGCAGGTTTGGCCTCCGAAACAGTCACAGCTGGAGGAACGAGCGGCTTGTCGTCAGCGACTGCGTTGGGAGCTGGTCTCAGCAATACTGGAACTGGAGCCGGTGCCAGTACCATTGCTGCCCCGAGACGAAGCAGTCTAAGCTTACTAGGGCCTAATTGCGCAGGAACTGACCCTCTCGGGGGGCTGGTACCGAGCAGCGCGCAGCCAAGCAGCACTACCATCGACGCTGGCGCTGCAGTTGCTGCAGGAGCGAGTAGTGAGTTGGAGCAAGCTATTCAGTATGCACTGAAACTGACCGAAGATCTTGATATCCTAAAGGCAGAGTACCTCAAACTGAAGAATGAGAATGCGGGACTTCGGAGAGAGGCAACGGAGGCGCGCAAGGCGCAGGAAAAGGCTGAACGCGAAAGGGTACGTTACGTAGTATCCGTCTTACGTGAAACATGTGATCGTGCTTATATGTGCTCCACTTCGTTCTCCTATATCTCTCGCGCACGCTAACAAACTGCTCGACCCCTTTCTTAATTGATCTAGGACGATATCGCTGCAAACAGCGAACGCATGTATCGCGAGTGGAACGAAATGCTTGCGCAAGCCAAAGAACGGTGTGCCCAGCTGCAGTCTCAGATTGTGTCCGATCGGGACATTGAGGTCATGCGGCTGAAGTTGATCGACTCGATTGAGGCCCCTCACCGAAAACGAATTGAGACACTAACGGAAGAGGTCAGGAAACACCGCGAAGCTTACTTCGAAGCCCACCGCGTGGCTGAGCGTTTCCGTGCTCAGTTAGAACAGTGTGAGAATAGCTGGAGGAAGACGCTAGAGGAAACACGCGAAGCACATCGGCAAGAACTCGAGGAGCTCAAGAGTCAGAGCAAGCGCTTCCAACAACTAACCGAAACCATGTCAAGCAATGACAATCTCAACCGCGAACTCGAGCGGCAAAATACTGAGCTGACAATGCGACAGAATCAGCTCCTCGCTGAGGTCCAGGAACTACGCCGCAAAATCGCTGACATGCAGGTCGAGCATGAAGCAAAGCGTGTGCTTGCAGCTCAGAAAACGAAAGAGTGCGAGGGCCGGGCCGAGGCTGCCGAAAAGCTTCGAGATACTATTCAAAGACGACTAAGAGAGGCTGAGGCCGAGCTGATGAGTGAACAAGCTCGTCGAGCGGACGCTGAAGCTGCTCTCCTTCAGCGAGACCAGGCTATCCTTGAGCTCCAAGATCGCACAGAGCAACGAGTTGCTGCACTGAAACTTGCACAGGAGCGCTGTGAGGCACAACTAAGAGAGACAAAAGAAGCTCTGACAATGCGAGCTGCAGAGCACTCTAAGGAGCTCTCTCAACATCAGGCACTGGTGGCCAAACTGGAAGCGGAGCGGGAAGTGCTGGTTGAAAGGATCGCTTCGATGGAGCGCGAGAAGGAGAGCATGTTGCGTGCAGCAAACGAGGCTGCCGGCCAACAGCGAGCCACCCTCGCACAAGAGCTTGCTCAAGCGCAGATGCGTCATGCCGAGGAAAAACAAGAGTGGATCACCGCTGAGGCAGCCCTGCGCGCAGAGATTACTCAGCTTAAAGATAAGCTCGAGCTAGCTCGCGCAGCTGAGGCGGCCAATGCTGCCGAAGCTCTCCGAAGCTCGGCAGCACTCCAGGCGGAGAAACTCGCCCGGTCGCGTCGCGCAGAAGAGAGTGCAAAGAAGGCCTCCGAGCTAACGAGTCTAGCCGAGGCGCATGAAGAATTACGAGGAGCTTATCATATCTCACGTCAAAACGAGGCCCGTTTACAGAGCGAAGTCGAGAGACTACGTGAGGTGATCAAGGCGATGGAGCAGGATAACACTGTCTCTGATGACGCCAAGGACAAAGAACTGGCACAGCTGAGGGCTGAGGTTAAACGGCTCCGTGCGGAGCTCGACATGACTGTTGATCAATTCCATGTGAAGCTTACTGAAGTTGAGCAACGCTACGTCCACAAGTTGGACCAGTGTGCAGTCGAATTAGCGCGTTTGCTTAAGGGCAAAGAAAAGTATAAACAGCTCGTGCTGCTACTGAAAGACCGACTATCGCAACTTCAAGCTAAGCCTGCGGATGAAAATCGTTTCGTCTCCAGCCAGAGGTCCATGAAGGCGTTGAGTTCTGCGCCAAAAACACCTCAGAAACAGGAAAAGAGCCTTGACCATGACACAAGCTTGAATATCAGTAGTACGCAAACACCGAAAGGAGGGAAACCAGCTGCACCCTGGGTCCCTCTTAGTCTACGATCACCGAACGCGTCGAACGTAGGCATCGACTATGAGGAGGACTTCGAAAACTAGCCCATATTAGGGAGAGCACTCCACCTTGTATATTAACACACAGTTTAAAAATAAAACGAAATATTTTATGCCCTACGCGCATGCGGATACTTAAATAGGCACACGAGCATGACTAGCTCGTGAAGGTGCCTTGTGCAGTAATGTATCGCAGCCGCCACACAGAGCCTTGTCACACTCAGCACACGTGAATGCTGCAGGATTGGATTTGCACCGGGCACACGAGCTCGCCGACGAATTGGAAGGTGTTGTGATAGGAATGGCGCTCACTGGAGTCGATGCACTGGGCGTCGGAGGTACCACACTTGGTGGCTTCGCCTCAGATGATGTAGGAGTGGATTGGTTGCTAACGCCTGTACCTTGCGGTACTGCATGACGTGCGTGATTTTGTCGACTAGGAGCTTTGTGCATTAATGAGTCACAACGTCCACAAAACTTGTGGTTGCACTCACTGCATACAGCAACCGCTGGGGCGGCGTTGCATCGTGTACATGGCTGTCCACCGTCAGAAGCTGCCGCAGTTGGGTTGGATTGAGGTGTAGGTGCAGTAGGTGAACACTGCTGAGTGAGGGCAGTAGACGGAGTGGAAATAGCAGGCGCTGCAGGAGCAGGTAGCTGTGCTCCAACCGCATTCCTGGCATGGCCTGCACGAGACGGAGCTTTGTGCAGGAGTGCATCGCATGTAACGCAGAACAGCTTCTCACATTCAGTGCAGTTAAAAGCTGCTGGATTCTTACTGCATCGACCGCACATGGAATGGCCACTCGTCACTGAAGCGCTTTGTGTAGGTTGAGTTGCCGAAGCCGAGAGGTGAGGAGCTGGCGCACTTTGGGGTGTTACAGGCTGTGGTGTATCGGCGGATAGTGGACGCTTCGGGGGATCCAATTGTTTTGCTTCAGTTACCTCAATTTCAGGTTGGGCTTGTGGTTTCTGAGCCTCCTTGAGCTGCTGCAAGTAGCGTTGTTTCTCTTGTTCGGTAGGAATGGCCATACCCTTGGGCGGTGGTGGTGGTGGAGGCCGCATACGATTGCTCAGTGGATGACTCTGCTTCATACCTCGCAGGTACACGTAGAGGGGCTGAGACTCGAAAGTCTCGATTTGCTCTTCAGTCGCATCTTTAATATGGATCCGTGCGACTCTGCCTGTGGGTCCAGGCAGAGTATACCTTTGACCAAACAGATCAAAATAGACACAGAGGTTCGTGTATCCTTGAATGTTATCGATCGCAGTCAGCTCAATAGCAACTACAAAACTCTGGCCAACAGGGGTCTGTCCTGGAGGCAGGTCCTCTACAACATCTTCACCGTCTGGCTTCAGAAGGTCCACAATCAATGAGATCGAGCTCTGACCAGGCAGATTTTGAAGTGAATAAATATCCTTGACTGGATAGCTCACTTCCTCAATGTTCTGCCATCGAGCAATTGCGATTAAGTAAACTACTGCATAACCAATGATCGATGGGGAGGGCTTATCCCAGAATGGATCTTCATTATCAGTCTGAGGGGTGTAGATTCCGCTTTCCAGATATTGCTGGTATACTTCACGCATTCTATAGAAACGCTCCTCGAATGCGTCACCGGACCATTCGATCAAAACCGTTGGATTCGAGGAAAGGACAGAATCTTCCGTCACCACCAATACATCAACCTGCATCGAAATAATCTTGGGACGAAGGATGAACTGGATCTCACGTTTAAGCTCTGTTGCCATTCCATTGGCCTCATCAATGAGTGGTCTAAACCTCCGGGTTTGCGCCTGCATTTCGCGCATCTGCTTCTGTTTACGCAGCTCTGTGCGAACCTTAAGCTTGAGCTTCGCTGACTCATCGTTGTACTTTGTCGTGAGTGTTGCCAGCTCTCGTTCGTAACGTCCTTTACGCAGAGCAATCAGGCGCTTCTTTGACATCTCATCCATGTCCTCCGCCTGAAGAGCTCGAATGTCATCATCACAAATTGCTTTCAGTTCTGCAACGGTCTCCTCGTGCTTGTTCTTCAACTCGAATAAAGCTCGCTCAGCGTCACTCATGCCTCGAGCTGCAGTTTCCTTCTTCATGGTGTCTTCGAATTTGGCTAGCTGGTCTCGGAGGTGTGGCTTATTGATGGACTGGAACTCGTTCCAGGCCTCAGTATACGTCGCCAGTTTGATGGATTTCGCAAGCGAATCATCCTGAGGTGTGTGCTCATATCTAAAGTATGTCGTAACTCCAAACAGAATGCGGTCATTGTGTTTGAGAGTAACTACATCACCAGGCTTGATTTGACGGCCATTGACATATAATCGCGCAGTCGGGTCGTCAAGCTCGATCTGGACAAGGTCTTGCAGCGCGTCTCCAGTACTACCGCGTGCTCCGCCTTCACCAGCCTTACCGCAGCAGAGGTTTGTAATCTTTGCGTGCCTTGCCTTGAGGCCCGGCAAACCTGACCCAAGGACCATGCTGAAAACATCGACATCCTTTGAGAGAGACTGAAGTTCTTTGCTCTCGTTGCCTTCTTGTAGCATATAAATGCGCGTTTCCTCAAGTTTGGCTTCAATGGCTTTTAGAGCCGCTCGTCCTTCAGCGCTTGTGCGGAAGCTGCCGACTTCTTCGTCAGCTTTAGTACCAACTAGCGTGATACCCGAGAACAACGGAACAAAGTACACATCATCCTCTGACATTGAGTCATCATCTGAGAGAGCAACGAGCTTCGGACGCTTGCTCGATTTCGGTACAACCGCCGTAGCTTGAGTGAGCAGTTGATTACGTAGCGCTTCCGAACGAGCAAGTCGCGCAAGTTCCTCTTGTCTTTCTGCCTCTTTTTTCGCATACTCCGCTTCGAATTGTGCTCGAAGCTTCGCCGCGATTTCTTCGGTAGCACCTTTCAGGGCGGCTTCCAGTTTTTCAACTTTGGCGACCAACTGCTCGCGTGAGAGCTCAACGTTCTGTTTCACAGCGTTCTTGATCTGTTTGGCCTGGTTCGCATAGCGAAGCGTGGAAAGAGATTCATCGTAGTTGTCATCCGCAGGGGAGAGTGCGCAGATCATCAAAGTTTTCGAGTTGCCACCAAGCGCGTCGCGCAGCAGGGAGGTAAGCATTGATTCACGATAAGGGACAGGCGTGTTAGGCTTGGTCGACTTCTCAACCAGTGCGGTGATGACTCTACCCAGGGTGGACAATGAGAGGTTGATATTCTGACCTTCCTTCATGACAGAACCCTCGGCACCCGTCTTACTGAGACGCTCTGAACCGGCGAGATCCACGAGATACATCTTTGCAGACAAGGTTTTCATCATGCCCGTGCCCTTCGTTTTAGTACGAGTCCTGAAATTGATAGTCGTGATGGTGTGAGCACGTGATGAAGTGGCATTCATCTTAGTTTGGGCGACAGAACGGCGACTCATACCGATCTCCGTAAACTTTTCGATATCTTCGTAGGACCTAACTGAGACCTCTTCCAAGCCATCAATTCTGACCTCTTGGCTGGTCATTCTGACCACGAGCTTGGCATTTTCGTTTAGAAGATCTCGTGGCTTTTCGTTATAAATCTCGACAATACTTAGAAGCACCTCGTATGTGACTTCCTCGTTTGAATCTTCGGGTGTGGCTTCTTTTTGCTGATTAATACGATCGAAGATGGTCTTGCAAACGGTAGGGACAATACCTGGATTTCCCGGAGCACCAACCATGGAGTAGGACTTACCACTACCAGTCTGGCCATATGCAAACAAGCAGCTGTTATAACCTCCGAATAGTGCGTCCATAACCGAGCGACCCAAGTCATTGAACACCGTCTCTTGGGACGCGTAAATACCACTACCATCATCTCGTTTGTATCCGGTCTCAGGGTCGACCACAAAGTGGTCGTGCGACCAGTAACTGAAGTCAAACGTGAAATCACGCGTCTCTTCTGTGACAGGGTGCACGATGGTAGTCTTGTTACCGCTCATGCGGATGCAGTTCTTGCATCCCAGCTGTATCTCTCTAGACATTGAGGCGCATGCATCAGAGTTCCAGGGAAGGGTTTTGTGAGTTTTGCGCTGTGGAAGTTGGCTCCTGGGTCACACAATGTATTGCATGTAGAGGACTACGTACCTGTCATTGAATGGCCTGACGCGCACGGCGACACGGATGTTCTCGCTTGACATAGTGCGTCTAGAACCAGTCGGGCGTCGGAGAGAAACCGACCCGGAGGCTATATTCGAGCTTTTGCGAGTATGTCAAGCGAGTGCAGAGTGTGGAAATATAATATTCCGGTCTAAAAGGGCAGTATATGCGACATACATATGTTAGTTCTAATCTACACTTGATAGGGGGCTCTATTTTAACATGCTGGAAGTGCGTTCTCAAAGACTGTTTTTCAATTTGGGGTGCTGGCGTAGCTGACTGGAGTTCGACCGCAGTCGGACTTGACCTAGCCTCCGGAGACTGGGTTACTGAGGAGCTCACACATACACACATGCAGCACAAACACTTACTCTAGACGATGAGGTAAGACCAATGAATGTCTCAAGATTACATACGGTAGGCATGGTATGATGATGATGCTGATGATGCGCCATCACCATCACCACTGCCGTCATACCTACGGCCCGATCTACTGTCATAATAGTCACCAGAAGGAGGACGGTAACCTCGTGCATACCTAGCATCTGACGTGCCTGCTCGCTCGTCGCTGCGAAGGTCTAATGATCTATAGTCCCTAGGGTCATGCACCTCAGCTCGAGTATGACTTCGGTGATCTCGGTAATCGGCTCCAGAACTGACATAGTCGGATCTGTTGTCTTGATCTCTCGACGAGGAGTACTCTCGATGGCTTCGTCGATACTCTCGGTAGTCCGACCGGTAGTCACGGTAGTCTGGTCCGTATTCACGAGAGTCATGTCGATACTCCGATCTGTACTCTCCGTGATCCCTCGAGCCCACGCGAGCATCCATTTTAGCATCTGTACGGGAGTCTCGGGAAACACTCTCCTGTCTATAGTCTCGATGGTCTGACCTCGGTCCATATCCTCTTCGAGACCTACTTCGATCTCCTCCTGGCGCTCGGCGCCAATCAGACGTGTCATGGTATGGATGTGAAGAACGGTAGTCATCCCAGTAGTCTTCTCTCAATCGTTCGCGAGAGTGCGCACGGGACGACTCGCTAATGCGCTCAGAAAGTGGATCCCTATGCCGGTCTTGCACACCTTTGTGTTCTGCTTGGTTCCAGATCGGCCTTGATTCTGCAGTCTTCTCATCTGTTGGCTGTTCCTGGGGAGAACTCTGCTGAGATTTCTGATGGTCAGCTACCTGAGATCGCGCTTGCGACTGCGGTACTGTTGAAGTCGCACCTTGGCTCTGGCGAGCAGACTGTTGTTCGGACATTTGAGGCATTGCTTGCGCAGTCTGTACGGTCTGTGCGTCCTGTCCAGTCGGTGGGGCCTCTGAATGTTGTTTCTGTGGATGTAGCGGCTTCTGGGATTGATGAGGGTGCTGCTGCTGATGCTTCGGTGGCGGATGAGAAGCAGACTTCTGATGGGAATGTTCTTGTTGGAACGCTTCTTCTTGCGTATGATGTGATTGCTCCAGTGGCTGAGGGGGCTTCTTTGGTGGCTTTGGATGTGCTTCTATCCCACCCGTTTGTTCTGCGACTTGCTCATCTTGCTCCTGCCGTTGGCCTTGCTGCTTGTGGACTTTGTAATGAGTCGTTTGCAGCGCTTCTGGCCTCTGTGGTGCTTGTTGCGAGCCATCTTTGGTTGACTCTGCGACCAGTGACTTTTTCTGGTCAGATTTATCGCTAACAATGTGCGGTTCATTGCGTGATTTCGAATCTGGCACTTCGCATTTATCTGGCTTATTCTGTTGCTCTGAATCAAGGATATTCTGTAGTGGAGAGCCGCTGCGGGACTTTGGATAATAGTTAGGATGCTGTGGAAGGGGCTGATCTCGATGATCCTGGTTATCAACTACTCGCAGTAGGGGTCGTCGAGTTCCGCCTGACTGAATATCATTGCTATTGAACAGAAGAAGTGCATCATTTTCCAGTGCGTACTTTCGCAGGCCCTTCCAGTTCGGAGAACCTGAGGCAAGTAGGCTCGAGTCACCAAAGACAAACAAGTTCAATTTTGCACGTGTTAGCGCAACATTCATTCTTCTGGGGTCTTTGACGAAGCCGATAGACCCACAAGGTCCTACAGACGAAAGAGCGTTCTTATTCGCATAGTAATCACGCTTCAACGTCAGCGATCTTCGGAGCAATGGAGTCAATTGTCGCAACCTTGACGTCGATATGAAAATGACTTTCCCTTCACGACCTTGGTAGCCATCGACTGTGGATACTTCCACTCGCTCTAGACACTGGCGGGCACGCTGAATGCGATGCATAATTTGGGCGAATTCTTCGTGCGCCTGAGCTGCCTTCAACTGGTTCACCACTTCACGGACCAGATTCTTAGCGTGACTCGACTGCTCACTATAATACGTAATGATACCAATCTCGTCCTCTGGACTAATGGCGTGGATCGAGGCCAAATGCAAAATGAGCCAGATGATCATAACAATCTCTAATGTGTTCACATAGACGCTATCTGCTCGTGAAAACCACGGACGCTTCAGCATGCTGTGCGGGGGCATTCGCAGTGCTCCTGCTAAATCACATGGATCGATGAAGGCACCGCTCAATGCGGACTCAAAAGTGTCGAAATATACAAACGGGCGCAGGTATGGATTGAAGTACCAAGGCGGGCATCTTGTGGGATCACCACCCCTGAGAGCAACTCCTCGACTGTCAGCAAACACGTCCGGAGTCATCTGTCCCAAATGCATTTGATCGGGCCCATCCGACAGAAGACCACGATAGAACCGGTTCGATGGGAAGGCTCGGATCTGAGGATGCATGCGATACTGAGTCGTTAACATAAGTACTGGATGGCCGGCGTCCTGCAGGCGTTCGAAGAGCGACCTTTCGGCCACTCTCATGATACCAGCCGGCAAGGCAAGAGTTGCTTCGTCCTCGGGTGCCAGTTTCTGGAAAACAGGGTGGGACTCAGGAGGATACTTCACTTCCTGCGGAGCCGCTTGATCGTCGTGCTTGTCTGCCCCCTGTTGTGCGACGGTCGAGCCATCGCCAGCGCGAGACTGATCGCACCCCCAATAATCTGCAGAGGAAAGCTTGGGCTTTTCGCTTTTGCTGAAGCCCTCAATCGGATATGGGATGTCTGAAGGCAACTCCATTGGTCCGCGCTGAGGAACCCGCGCGTTACCACTCCGCACTGAATCGTAGATGTGCACAGTTGCAGGTAACTGCTTCGGGTCTCCGACTAGGATACAATGATTAGACGCGTGTGCAAGCGCTACCAGAGCGGTTGCTTCACTACACTGACCCGCCTCATCGATAATCACGTCATCGAAGTAGTCTGCGCCATTCTCGCTGGCGTCATCGCCATTTGCGACTCTCCTTGAAGCGTCCTCGTCCAGGGCGAATATCCGTGTGAGTTCGTCCGCACCAGATAGTGTTGAGAAAATAATCGTCGCATCTCTCACAATCGCACGTCTCAAGTGTTGCGCTGTGGGATGGTTGTAAAGCCGATCAAGGGAACATGCACTCAACAAGCTTGCCGGATGAGGATTGTCCACCCGGAACAATGGTGCGGACACTTGTGAGGGGGCTGTAGGAGTAGCATTCCCCACATTGCGTTCTTGACTAGCAGTGACCATGGCTGCAACCTTCTTCTCAATGGCAGCAGGCCCACCCAGTTTCGCGACATGCTGTTGTAACACACCTTCCATGTCCTTATACAGAGCAAAAACCAACTTGTACTGGTTATACTCTTCCCTGTGAAATCGGACTTCTTCTAAGATGGCTGCCAGACTCGACAAATCTTCGATTGTGAACCCTTTCCAGACCGCGCGATGAAGATTGGAATGTTCAGTAGTTCCAGAACCGGATGTCGTTTCCTTCATAAGACGGATGAATCCAGACAATAATTCCAGACGACGAATCACTTGACCGTTTGCGTCTACGAACTCACGACTAAACACCGACAAGTGGCGCTCCATCATTTTGGCTTGTTGATACTCGTACGCTTTCATCGATCGGTCTAACCGCGCGCGAGCATCATTCAAAGCCTGCACTACACGCGGAAACGAGTCAATCAGTTTGGAAGCAAACCTTTCCTGCAAGGAAACAGCCGACCAGACGCCTGAACGCACCTTCTTGTCGTTATATCCAATGCGAATCATTTGCGGTCGGTATGGGTTATTAGCTCCATCTACCATACCCGTTTTAAGTAAACGTTGGATAATTTCGTCGACACCGGCATTGGACGGGGCGCATACCAGCGCTCTCGGCCTACGGAGGGAAGAAATACGCTCTTGTACCTTAGTGCGTGTGGCTCTGTCGATTCCTAGGAAGGCTGCGATTTCCTCAATCATTTCATTTTGTTTAGGGGACAGGTAAGTTTTGCAGCTATCTGCCGGAACGTCTTGGGCTGCAGCAATTGCTTCCGGAGACGAGCCAAGTGGTAGCATATCGCTCGCATCTATGGTGATAAAGCGCATAAGAGCACCCCGTAAGATCAGAATTTGCTCGTAGCGAAGATGATCGGCATAGAATTTTTGGAATCTCGTCACGTTGAGCACGTTCAGTAGGGTACACACTGTTTTCGTCTTTCCAGTACCTGGGGGCCCTTGTAGGAGCACAAAACCGCCTTGGGTTGCTCCGACTATTGCATGCTGTAGTGCACGCATTTGGGAAGGGTTAAAGCTAGACTGAATTCGGTTAAGCAATGTAGGTGGCACATGCTCCCAGAGCGATTGAGAGAGCTCTTCTTGGCTTGGAGGAATTTGAATAATCGCTCCAACCCACGTAAAAGCAGGAGAAAGGGAGGACCTTGTGGAAGAGTCCGCTACGGGTGTGGGGGCAATGCTGTCTCCATTGGAATCGTCCAAATCTGCTCCAGTTGAGGCCACCAAAGAGCTGAATCGTGAGGGCTCGTGCTTTCCCCATTCGAGGAATTTGTGAATGGTATTGCTATCTGGGGCATGAACTTCGGCAACACCAATGGATTGGAGCTCTTTGCATGCCATAGCTACGTCAGGAGGTAAAACCAAATTCTTTGAGCTCGCTCGAACAACGGCAGTGAGGTCGGGCCGAGCTCGGAGTTTGGCCAGCATAGTATTATAGCTTTCCTCCGAGAGAGGAGTTGGCATGAAAATATGCTTTGCTAGCGGACATGAACCTATGATCTTCAATGCACTGTACTCACGGGAAACCGTCGTCAGAGAGCCGAGAGGAAGACAGCGCAAGTCTAGGTATCTCCACGTAGGCAGTCCTGATGTTGCTATTCCTGATTCGGCACGATCTTGCGCTGCCAGCATGAGGGTACCGATGAACCTCGCAAGATTGGTTTGGGGTTTCACGTACCGGGTCATTCGAGCGGTAACCTTTGCCTCAGGGGTCACGTACTTCGACTGTGAAATATTCTTGTAGACAGTCAGACCACTAACAACGTCGGGATGCTTGATCAAGATGGTTAGAGTATTTGATGATGGGTGGGCTGGCTTTGAGGCATAGCCAATGAGATGAATGTAAGGAACGCAGTCATAATGCGTGTGAGAGAGGCTACCTCCGATAAATTGAGAAGCTGTGGTATCGTTGGAACCCACCCCTGACGCAGAAGTCGACAATTGTCCTTCGCGGCCGGCAGCTGTATAATCACGATGAGGTAGCACATTAATTGGCTCCGTAGGTGGCGTTGCTGTCGTTGTAATGAAAACGAACTGATCGTCGACAGATCCATCACGTCGCCACCAATCAAATGGGACAGGGACGTATTCCAGATGTGAGCCGTCTTGAGACAGTTTTCTTCGAAGTCGCTCGATCTTGAGAATGATTGCATCTTGCATCTTGGTATGCCTCTCACAGGAGACCACATTGTGCAGAATAGTGCCCGCCGCGCGCTCTAGCTTTTCGAGTGCGATGCGAATGAAAGGCGATTCGCTGCTTAATTTCGAAAATGCTGATGATGGCTTAGCCGCGGATGGCCCGGTCATACCGGTTTTGTTGGTTGTGTTGGCGCCTGTGGTGTCTCCTTCCCCCTGAGATGCTGACACCACCGGCGCTTTATACGTGGGATCAAGAATCTCAGCAACTTTGTAAGGTTTGAAGCATCCCTCAGTTCGTACTTGCAGCTCGTATTCTTTGAGGAGTTCTGCATGAAAATTTAGCAACAACAACTGCATAAAGAACTCTCGATGCAAGTCCGCATTTCCAAAATGCGTAATTCTTTTCAACAGTGGTCGCGATACCTTACCGTCCGGTGATGTGATGCGTTTCATGAACTTCGGATCAAACTTGATATCCTTCGGTATTCGCGATAATGACCACCCTAAAACAATATCCCTGAGCTCCTGGCGATAGTTGTGAGCAGCGCCAAAGAGACGGTTAAAATCAGAGTATCCGTAGTTTCGCTCAGACGACGGAGCTGATGTGGAGCCGCTGGAACTGCTGGTTGTAGTCAGCGCACGACCAGCACTACGGGATTCTGATCGATATTCCGTGACAATCTTATTGACAGGCTCATCAATTCGCGGAATCACAGGAGTTGGACACTGTTTCCGCAAAGTGTCGGAATGAGACTGAACTGAGTGGGAAAGCTGTAGGTCTGCGACATTGTTTGTACTAGTAACATCAGAAACTCCAGGCGAGCTCACGCGCGCATCGTCAGGGGTCGATTGCGATGTTGACAAATCGATCTGAATCGGATCATCCGTCGTGGTTGACCCAGTACTGTCGAAGAAATCATCAAGAAGAGCAACTATTGGTTCGCTCACTGACATTGATGCAGTTGTCATTTGATCTTCGATGGCTTGCAAGTCAGATTGATCGATGGGATGTTCCAAAGCATTCATCCCATCAGTCACTTCTAGATGCACCACACTGAGCTCTTCGTCGGAAGGCTTATCAGGCTCCCAAGCCGGACTCAGATCAGGCAGCTCTTCGAAGGATTTATCACTTAATGGTCCACCTGATAAGTCTGATGGCAAGGTGTTGGACTTCGCGTATTCAGGCTCGAGATCAGGGATACCACCATCCTCGTCACAATGGCTTTCTGCAGCAGCCGGAACGCGAGTCGCAACTGAGTGTCGAGCTTGTGCCACTATGTCGGAGACATCAGAATGCGGCACAGCGAAGAATTTCGATAGAGCATCTTGTAATATTACCTCACTTTGCAGAGCTTCACATACAATAGTAGCCACACCGTTATCCACAGATCTACCGAATTGTACAGCATATTTGACCGAGTGATAGGTAAACTCGAAGAGGGGCGCCTCATGACGCGCTTGGTTTTCAATGAGAACTCTCTGTAGGTGGTACTCTGGTGGGTTCGCATCATCTAGCGATCGCTGGAGACTGGCGTCCGACCGAACAGGCGATCGGATCTTCTCAGCTCGCTCCGCCCGGGATTGCGTCGACATTTGATCAAAGTCGGCTCGGTGATGCGAAGGCACACCGGTTCCACACGATGCTTGGGCCGATCCACATGAGGATATGTGCGATTCGACCAACATTTGACGCGACTTCGATGACCTTTCAATAGATACAACTGACGGCTGGGCTGATTGAGCTGGCAACTGGTCTAGCTCGACGGGTAACTGATTTACTTCGGCAAGAGATTGGACTGACTCAGCCAACGATTGGCTTGGCATGGCAGACGACAGGATTTGATCGGCCGGAAGCTGGACGGCGGACTCAGCAGCAGCAGCAGAGGAGTGAGCAGCGTTGATTGGAGAGCGCGTAGATGCGGCAGGCGGTTGGGTCGCGAAGGATTCATCAGGAACAAGCGCAACGCCCTGAGATGTAAGTGCGAGCACTCTGCGTTCTATCTGGCAATTTGAACCTTCACCGGATGCCACATAGTACATAATGTCGAGCCCTCCACGCAGACAACCCAAGTATTGCTGGCGCTCCTGCTGCGTCGACGCTGGATGAATATAGAGGTAGAGATCATGGCGGCGGGGCCTCTTAATGAACTCACGAGTAAAGTCGCTTCTGAGAAAGGGTTTGCCGGACTTCACGATGAGTCCAGGCCGGTTCCATTTCAGCCGAAGAGACGATTGAGATTCAAGGCCCTCAAAACGTGCGTACCCAAGGAAGCGAGTTTTTGTTCGAACTGGATATGCGGTCAGAATAAAGAATCTCAAACCTTCCGTATCGATACACTGCCGAAAGAGCAATTCCAAAGTTGGGGCGGTGTCGTCTGTGACAAAGAAGAGAGTATGAGACTCGACAGGGGTTTCATCTTCCTCAACCTGCCTCGCATTGGTTGGTTCAAGTCTAGCACCTCCTATACTGTAACTACAGTCCTCTACCTCGTTCTTCGCACTTGTCTGATCTTGATACCGCAATGTTTGTTCTACATGGGATATTTCGTCCTCCGCTTCGGCAGCCAAATCGACCTCCATGGCTTCCCACTGTGCAGATTTCGTAGATGAAAGCGATGACTGCCGCGAAAGTGCAGTGCCCTCCAGAGAGGAGACATGCGGAGGAAACGTTACCAAGTTCATGCCCACAGGGGATGGAAGCGTCGTTGCCGCTGAAGTTTGGAATGCTTGTGGCGCAGTTACACCCGGAACAATTGTAGAGGATAAGGCCTGGCCTGCGGTGGTCAGTGGAATGGCAAATAGTGGAGCCTGACCCTGTGTCGCGGCGAGCATCATGGCCTGCAACTGCGGCTGAGACTGCAACAACTGCTGTACGATTTCCAATGGGGGCTGGACGATCATCACATTTTGTAGTGACTGAGGACTCACGTTCTGTGGGGCTGCGGCATGTGTCTGCTGCTGTACATGCATCACTTGTTGGGCCTGTTGAAGATAATGTAGTTGTGGCTGCTCTTGGTGCTGGGGATGGGGTTGTTGTAACCGTTGTGGCTGACCTGCACCGCTTGCCACTGAGCTCACTGTCTGTACTCGCTTTGTACGAGGGAATGGCACATCGTCAGATCCGGTTGATAAGGCTGCGAATACGCTTGAGACACCGCTGGGAGGGCTGCCAAAGGTAGATTCATGGCTAGTAACACGGTTAGTATCACCAAAGCCTGTGTGAAGGATGTTGTCTGCGGCGTTCGGATTCAGCTCTGAGCCCCTCGCATGCATTATGTGGTTCAGGTGCGACGCAGAGGCGTCTGGCACTTGCATCAGTGAGCCCCAAATATCGTCATCCGTTGCCTCGCCATCGTGTGTCCTCACGCCCTGCACCCCACTCCCATCCTGCCCTCCATTGTTGTGCACACTGCCGTCCTCGGTGTGTCTTCGATTAGGGGCCAGACTGTTTGACATTGTACCCAAGAGCCGACTAAGCGAGGTGTATACCTAGATGAATGTCAAACGGAGTGCCTCCAAGTCCAGACGCACTGTGCCACGCCCGCTAGAGCGTGAAATATTCTCCGCAGCCAGGTCAGGAGACTGCGATTAGGTTCGATCGCAGATTGCGACGGGTTTGGTGCGTTTCCTTGGCTATAACGACTGTAGCTAGGCTAGCAGAGCAAGCCAAAGTGCGCCAATATATTACTGCGCCAAAACCCGTTCGCGATGGGGCAGATTCGATGAATCAACCAATCTAGCAGAACTCGAACAATCGCCTCTCGCAACGAAACGTGACCATGGTCACAAAAGGGGATTTCTATGACATCGTGTGCATGAGCAGGATACTGATACAGTTAAGGCTGTATGGTGTTTAAAACAAATTAAATAACCGCTAGATACGGCATTGAATAACTAAGTGTAAACTCGGATTTGTCTCTGATCAAGGTTTAAAGTTGCAGTGTGATCCTTACCAGTGAGAATTACGAGTGAAGAACGAAATGACCTGCTGGCACACCGAAAGTCGTCTTCGTACCGTGCCATTAACAACGTTTCCTTCGCCCGTTTGGATGCCTTCGCCCGTACTGGCAAGATACTCTTCGAGAGTCTTGGCTGTACTTCCGTGCTCAACACCGAGTGTACGATCGAAGGTCGGATCAACGCTGTGCGCAAGTTGGTGGAGTTTTGCTAGAAGTTAGGAGAACGGCATTGGCGCAGGAGCCGTTAGTTATGAGATATACGATGGAGGTCGTCTTGGAACAAGTCAGCTCAAAACACTTGGAGCGCATGCAAGATACAATTCAGAAGTTCAACTTACCAAGCACCGACGCTGGAACCTCTTCAGGATCTGTTGGCTTGACGCCAATCATAGTTCCATCAATAATCGAACCATGCCGCGACAGAGCGCTTTCTGCGCCACTCACGTTGGTGAATTCAATGACAACTCTAGATCAACGAAGGTGAAGAAAGGTGAAGGAAGAGGTGAACAAGGCAAGTGCCTAAAGAAATGGCAGTGGCATTCATCCGATTGGAGCCTCACGCGCATGCACAAGTGCCTTTGTCAGAACTTACCGCTGAAATGCATGTGTGCTGGCAACCTCAGCATCGGTTAGACCAGATGCAGTCATGTAACTCACGACCTGACCGCACTGTTGAAAATGCTTCAGGATCGCGCCTCGTGCACGCGCAGGGAAGCCAAACACCGTCACAAAACGTTCGAGGACATTTTGGCCTCGAGCAACACCAGCAGCCTCAACAGTAGAGACAGGTTCAATCATGGCGTCTGATAGACCACGCTGCGTGGGTTGGGAGTGCTCAGCGAAGGCATGATCCGAAGCGCCTCGACGTGAGGGCCCTCGAGTCTCCTCGGCTTGCGCGTCATCTAGGCCCAACGGCGACAAGGGGTTGGGAATGCGACTTGCCACGCCACTCGTGCTGCCGCTGAAAGGAGTGCCGAGAACGCTGGCGGCAGGTGTCTTCGGAGCGAATCGATTCGCGTGCAATGGCAAGGCCGTACTTGAACGACGACTCGTGATCCTGAGCTGCTCGGAAGCTAATAGTGAGCCCGTTTGCGAGGCAAGAGGACTGGTAGGGAGCGCACCGGCAAGCGAATCACCGAGCCCGGACAAACCACTACGGGCTCCAGGCGTTGCGGCGTTTGCCCCCAGTGGAGAGGAGAATGAATCTAATGTGGAGCGCTGAGTAGGACGACGGAAATAGGCTCGAGGAGCGGGGACTGGTACATTCGCATCGTTGAGATCTGGTTCATCAGCGGATAGAGTTGCGGGTGTCATTGAGGTGCCTTTGCCTGCTGCGATAGCACCAGATGCGGTTGTACTGGTCGTGCTTGACGCTGGCGGCCCTGTGGGTGTTGCACCAAGGCCTCCTGCGATCTTAGCAGGGGTGCTAAAGAGGCCAACGCGCCCAGGAGTGCCTGCAGCGGCACCTCCACCGAGACCAGGTCCTACAGCAACGCCGGAATCAATTTTCCCAACGTCAGGACCAGCGCCAGGGGCTGTGTGTAGATTGCGGAAAGAGAGTTCGCTCCACATAGTGCGATTCGGACAGGTTTGAAGGCGCTTAACGGAGTCTTAGGACTTGGATAAGAAAAATAGCAAGAAGACCTAGCGGTTGTACGTCGGAATACGTCACAATGCCCAGTTTAGATCTCACCACGCACACCAAGCCAAGTGCTGCGGCCCTCGTATCGATACGTTAACTTCAGACGGCTCCCGCGTACAAATTAGGCAGAATTCCACAGCAGAAAAGAGGTCTTGCGGGAGGATTCACCGCGCAAGGTACCTTTCACTGTAGTATATACTTGTTGCGCTGGTTTATATTGGTGGCAATCTTGCTGAATACCACGTTCTCAACGCCCAGTCAATACAACTTCAACAATGTCAAATCCAGTTTACTTCGACCGAAAAATTGGGGCGAACCGACCCGAGGAGCTGATGAGACACTTGACTGGCAACCACCTGCCTGTACTAAGGCAGTCCGAATGCAGGAAAGTGTACGCGGGCCTGGTATGATGGAATGACTCTCAGAAAATACGAACCATATACTTAGACAATTGGACGGCCACATCTTGGACCGTGACACGAAAGTTACGAGAAGGAGGAAACGAAATGGCCTTGAATCTGAGTCAGAAATGTTCTTGCTAATTGTAGGGAAATTGATTATTCTTACTCATCTTTGAATGGCGTTGCCATAAGGAGCTCGAGGAAAGCCTCAAAACTTGGAGGATGACGTGCAAGTGCTAAATATAGGTAAGCAAGTTAGGGAGAGGGAGAGGGAGCAAATGAGTTCATCTCAACCGACACTCGGACATGCGTTCACTTGAGTGCAGATAATCTCTGAAGTCGAGTACTTACCAATGGCACAACGCTCTGAGACCTCGGCGAAGACAAGAGGGAACTGCATATAGCCTGCATGAATGGAAGCAAACAACATATCAACGAGGCACAGAAGCTGAGTGATTAATTCGAATATCTGTTCAGACGGAGTTAATCGGCTAGGTAAGCATAGTAATCGGTGCAGTGGTGATTGAGAAGCCAAAACAGCCTCACTCGTGGTCGAGGAGATAGGGAACCCAAGTAACTGAGCCAACTTCTGTGTACTAATGGCCTCGCTGTCATTTCCATTCGACAAATGAACAGATTTGGGAGGAAGCGCAAGCAGTCCAACAGCGTATGCTACTATACCAATGGTGGATGCAGCCAACGGGTATTCTCTAACACTTTGTAATCGCACTAACTCCTTGGCTACATCCGGATACTACAATTAATGGGGAAGGAGGGAAGTCTTTGCCGTAAGCGGTATAAAACAGTGGTAGGATTCCAACATGCCGAGAAGACATGCAAATCAAGACACAACTAGTTCACGTACCATTTCTCCTAAGTATATTAGTGCCTCAATCGAAAACAACCCCATCGCGCGCAAATCCGTGAGAGGGTTGTCAGACTGGAAACCCAGCAGTTTCCACCTTGGGTCGCGAGGAAGCTCAGGAATCGGGTTTTCGGACTTGGACTCAGTGTCTGGACGCTCGTTCTTATCGGCATTTGTATCATCATCTGGCTTTGCTCTGACGCCATCTGATTGCTTGGAGGGCATGCTGGTAGTACCTAGCACGTTCCAAAGTCGGGTCATGATCGAGACAATGTGTGAAGAAGGTTCGCGCGGGTCAACAGCAGCGCTAACTGACTCGTGAGCATGCTTCAGTGCGTGAAGCGTGTCAACACAACGCTTGCGAGCCTTTGCGCAGCAGGCCTTGACGAGAGTTGCGAAGAGATGTGGTGTGGCTTCGCGTGTCGCTGAACTGGCTTGGAATTGTGATTGCGCGGAATAAGGCACGGATCTTGCCGAGACCTGAGGTTCGTGATCGGTGTCACTGCCGACCCTGGCGAGAACAAGACTGCGAATGGATGGCGATGTTGGACTATACGGTGCTTCAGGCTGAGACGTCGATACATTATTTTCAAGCTGGTCGGCGTTCAGAGTTACCGAATTGTCTGTCGCGCTTGCAGAACTGTCTGAGATCAATTTGTCCGGGTCAACACCGATGGGATCGGCTGAGTCGGTGTCATGTATCGACGCGGCAATCCGGGCGGCATCATGATCGGATGGAGGATTTTGGCACGTCCTCTCTGGTACGTCTTGCTGCGTATGCTCGAGTGTAGTAGATGCCGTATTGCTATCAGGATTGGTGACGTAACTCTCGCTATACAAATTGCGTAAATATTCTAGGACGGGCTTCGGTGTTCGTGGATCCGCCGAATGATGGGACCTTGGAAGAGGAATCTCAAGTGCACAAACTGCGTCAAAAAACGATGCAAAGACTGGAGGACAAGTTACGAGATTCAGGACATCTGGCACGAGCGAATGTGGCCTAGGAGGCAGGCAAGGTGGCTTCTTCTGACCTCCAATAGCGCCTTGATGGGGTGCCGAGTTGAGAGAAGCACCAAAACCTGAGACGGTCGGAAGCATGGCAATCGCCATAATTTCTTCAACAGCTCCTGCCTTGCGCGCAATCTCTTCTTCGTCCTCGATGGGCGGACGCGTATCTGATCCACGTCTTTCCCTTTCTAGCAAGGCCGTATTCGAATTGGAGTTGTTTGAGCTTTCCTCTGGACCATGCGTCGCAGGGGGCCTAACATAGAAGCCTGATACACGGCCAAAGCTTCTCACACGAAAGACATCGACAGGGGTCGAGTTAATGCGACCAATGAGCCGTCGATGCTTGTCAGGCCGAAGTGCAACGGAAGGGCGTTGGGCACGACCTCCCTGTCCTGTTGACAAGTCAATACCAGTACCCAGACCCCCCAATGCGACGGCTTGTGGTGCCTCTCGGCCAGATGTTGCCAGTGCAGCTCTGTAGAACTGGTGAATATAGCTAGGATAATAACCAATCGAAAGCAAGGTAAATTGCGTACTGAGTCGCTCCATCGACCCTGAGTTCCCAAGACCCTGAGATGGAGTAGATATCAATGACTTGGCGGAGTCGAGCAACTGAGCCTTTTGCGAAAAGATAGTCGTAGGGCCGGAGTTGGAGGATGACACTGCAGCTGAACCCGGGGATCTCGTCACCGGGGTGGGAGGCGAGTTCGAGAATAAGGACGTCAAGAATTGTAGAGGAGAACGAAGAGGGCTAGGACTCGAATTAGGCTGCTGCGAGGAAGCCGGTGTCGGTGGATTAAGCGGTGGGGGGAGCATCACAGGCTTGGTGTAAATACCATGCGGGGTAAGTAGCTGATCCAGCGAGAAGCATTTGACCAAGCGCTCTTTGATAAAGTTTATCCCGCGGATGAGGATCGGTTGTCCGGTGGCATGGGGCGCGAACGAGGATGCAATCTTTGTCTCACGTGCCGCGGAATGCATTGGGCCAAACGACCAATCTTCTCCACTCGGAGTCACACCCGGGATGGGCGAACGAATCGCCGCTCGAATACAAGGTGCAGTCGTGTCGAGAGGAAACAGTAGCCCAGTGAGCGAGATTAGGCAGGTTTCATTTTGTGCGAAAGGAGAACGAGGGAGGTGCGAGACAGTCATTCCTTCGTTGCTTAGCAGCTTGTTGGTCGCAATGAGGTCAGCCTCGTCAAGGGGCATATCGATGGGCAGCATCGTTAGTAGCCTCACTCCGGGAGCGAACGGAACGTTTTTGAACCATCGATGGAGGTCTGTGTCTGTTTTGATGCCCATTATTGTGGAAAAGGTCTCGTCGTATGGTGTTTCGACAACGGCATCAGGTCGCGAGGCTCTTCCGTGCTGTTGCATCTTCGACTCTTGTACATCGTGGCCAGCAAGCCTAGCCCACAATACAAGCTGGCGTTCGAGGGCTGCTTTGATCGCATCGACTGAATACTGCGTGGCCGTGGGGCACGCGCTATCGAGCACCTGTCGAAGGAGGTAATCTACCCCGCTTGCATCCTGACTGGAGCTTGGGGTGCTAGCAGGCTTGCTATTGCTGTTGCCTGGAGTATCTTGTGGCGAATCAGTGAAGTGCCTGCTAGTCGTGATTGGGCTCTCTGTTGCGAGCCGAGCTAACGGTGGTGGCGAATCAGTCGTGCTTTCTTGGCTAATCGAATTGCTTGAGAGTCTCGAAACAGCCTGAGCTGAAGGTGAGACTGATGCTGGATTTGTCGCGAACGGTTGCTGTTGTCGAGAGACCATCCCCGAAGCCGGCATCTGAACTGGAAGCACAACGCCTCGTCTCAAATGGACAACCGTGAGCCGTCGCTCTACACTCGTGAGCTGAAGGGAGATCTCTGATACCAGGGAGTTAATACGTTCTGATTCAGCTTGTAGTTCTTCGGGTGTCAGCTGCTCAGTCGCAACATCTGCAGACGTGCTTCGGCTGTTCGAAGCTCCCTCTGGAGCGGGCTCAGAGGCAGTACCAGTATCACTAGTCGCAGGTGTCGCTGCAATAGTAGTGCTCGCAGAATGCTGTGGATCAGCATCGGGATCCGCCACCATAGCCTGTCGAGTCCTCTCCACAACGAAAGAACGTGACGTCACGATCGCCTCAAGCTTCCGCTTCAAGCGCGAATGCACGGCTTCAAGCCGCTGAGCCTCTTGCGCAAGTGCGTCGCTTTCAGGACTGGTGAGATACCATTTAACGAAGTCAAACACACGCTGTGGGTCTATACCTCGGCTAATGCACTCCAGCTCACATTCGCACTCGTTGCATATCCTTTTGTTGCCCGTTGAAATGGACTCGCTGCCTGTGGTCCCGACGACGGGGTCAAGGTGCGCGAGTCCCGTCGAGGGAAACCGTGAGCAGTCCGCACATATCACCTGACCGCAACTACGGCAGTGGTGACGCCGAAGGAACACACTCGAGAAGAGTGTACCACACGACTGACACGCTCGAGTATTCTTGTCGGAGACCCATGGCACGTCCGTTCGGGTCCGTGCAACGTCAGTCAGCACCACCTCGTGTGGTTGCCAGATATTGTGCTTCGCGATGCGCAGTGGCTTCATCTATCTCTCAATTCGCATCCAAAATCACGTCCTCTGTGTGGCTGGAATCTCTGACTGGACCGATTTCGTGTCTTGAATTCCACCTTTGCGTGGCGTCTTCAAGTGGACAATAGAATATATAACGAGGCCAAGTTTCTGGCGTGCGGATACAATAGACGTCCCTCGAAGAACTCCACCTGCTGGTGCGAAATCGGCGTCGAAATGCAATGGAATTTGGAGCTGAAAAAGTGATTTCATCCATCTGAGTAAGCGAATGAAATTGGGAAGGACTATGAGTCATGCGGATAGGCTGCAAAACTGATCGTTGAAAGGCAAGTGGTGATGACAAAGACCAAATGATGAAAAGGAATTAGACTGGGTTTATTTAAAACGAATGCATCTTGTGTAACTACGCCTTTTGCTACCTCAAACTACGTTACAACACACCTTCGTCGTCGCTCTCGTCCTCGGATTCGCCCTCGATACGAACGCGTTTTGTTGATGATTTGCTGCCACCGCGCGCCTTCTTCTCATTCGCTTCATACTCTGCTGCTGCAAGCTTGAGACCTCGGTAGCCTAATGCAGACTCACCAACGTTCTCAAACGTCTCGCCATCGAACTCCTCTTCCTCGAATGATGTTCGGGTGAAGCGATTGGACTTGGTCTCGGGCGCTTCGTCCTCAGACGGAACATCGACATCTTCGTCGGTAAGCTTGACAATTGCAAGACCATTACGGGCAGCTTTGATGGGCTTCCATCGTCCAAACTTGTGTTCAGTACCAACAGCTAGTGCGGCGAATCGCGCTCGTCGAGCAAGAGCAATGCCGTTGATGTACCCTGGCACCGGAACCTTTGCAAGCGGCTTGAGCTTGTTGCCATCGATCGAAGCCTGCCAGATTCTCAGATAGCCGTCGCATGAACCACTCACTACAACATCGGAAGGATACAAGCCAGCACAGCTGGAGATCCACTCACCTTGGTGAGCATTGCGCATCGTCTCAACGGGCTTCTTTTTATCTGTACTCCAGAGCTGCAGACAACCGTCTTGCGATCCTGTAACGAGTATGTTATTTGCAAGCGCACCGATACAGTCTAGGCTGAGCACGCTGTTGTCCGCCTTCAGCTTGAGCTGTGTTTCCTTTGTGATCTTCCATACACGCAGAGTCTGATCGGCACCACATGTGTAGGCTTGCTCCTGGTACAGCGCGCAGATACCGTTGACTGGGTATTGGTGACCGTACAGAGTCTCGACAAATGCTCGGTTCTCAATGTTATAAACGTTCACGGTGCGATCCTTTGAGCAACTATAAAGCGAGAGCGAGTTGTGTCGGAACGCCACACCCGTAACCCAATCGCGATGTTCAAGGAATTGGCAAATCTGCTTACCTGTGCGAACGTCCCAGATGCGCACGTGCTTGTCCTTACCACCTGATGCCAAGTAAACGCCATCTGAGCTTACTGCAACACTATACACATCGCCCGTGTGACCGCGACCGTGTTCTGAGTGGCGAGCACCCAAGTTGAACTTCCGCTTTGTCCCTGTCTCAACATCCCACGAGTAAATCGAACTGTCCTTACTGCCAATGAACGCAGTTGAACCATCTTCAGTGAGGCAAACGCATGTTGCAGTGAGGCGAGGACCACGGTAGTACTTCACAGCGGACGCGTCGTACTGTCGACCCTGGAACAACTTAAGAGCGAGAGGAAGACGTCGCTCGATGCCCCGTGCTCGGAGTGCATGACGTCGGAGCTTACGAGCATCCTCATCCTGTGCGAAGATATCATCTGTTTCTTGGAAGTTAACTAGCTCTGCGTTCGGATCCTCATAAACATCATTGTCGTCTGACAGGCCCTGATCGTCCTTCAATGTAACTCCAAGCTGTGTCAAATAATCCTTGGCCTGCCTCAACCGCTTCTCAGCTTCTGTTTCCTCTCGCTTCCCCTCTTCTTCCTCTTCATCGGTCTCCTCTGGTTTCTCCATCTCCCGCTCAAAGTCCTCATCGACTTCGGCCATGCGGGGCGCTTCCTCCTCTTCATCACCATCATCATCTTGCTTTAGCGGTGACTTACGCTTTCCGAATGTGGCAACGTCATTTCCCTTGCTCTTGGACTTGGTCTCAAATGCTCTTGATTTGCTTGCATTCTTCTTCAACGTCGCACGCTTCAGCGACTCGAAGTCATCCACATCATGTGAAGTTTTCGCGGATTTGGACTTGGCCTTGCTTGATTTCGATGTGGGCTTGGTTTCGGTGTCCGAGTCATCCGCGACCAGGAAAGAGTCCGTAAACTTACTTTTCGAACTCATGTATTTATACTGTCGCGACTGGTCACTTCCAGGGGCTTCTGTTACTCCAGACTCCAAGGATCGGACTTGTGAGGGCTTCGACCTGCGATCGATGAATGGGCTTCTGATGCGCTCGCAAACTACAGAAACGGACGGATCGTAACGGTGTAAACCCAAACCAGGTGAAGCTAGGTAGGGGTGCAACTAGAGTGAGGCGTGCACAAGCAGTTGGTATCCTAAGTGAGATGGGGCGAGAGCGAGTTTCAGCACGAATGTGAAGGCAAGTGATCCACACTGGGGGCCCGCAGCGCGGCGTACATCGAGTTACGGCAGCGCGAAGCCGCCACCACGGTCAAACCCAGCTCTGGTCCTCCGCGCACTGGCCAGCTGGCAATGTGGAGGGGGATCACGGTGTTCCGCAATTCCAGGGTTGGAAGGCGGTGGAATTCAGGGTAATGCAAGGAGTGTTGCATCGCCGCTTTAAGATCAATTAATTTTTAACAACTTGTATAATGCAAATCAATCCGTGATATCCCACCGCGGCGCATGCATCACCCGAAATTCACCAAAATACATTTCATCACCGAGTACTAAAATTCAAGCCTATGGTCTATCCGTCCTGGCCCGGATTTCGCGCCGCACTCAAAGAGACCCTGTCCACCCGTGGCCGGAAGGTTTTCGAAACGAGTAGCGGGTCTTTGCACGTTTCAGGGACATGGCGTGTTGGTATGAGGGTGTTGTGCGATGCCAGGAGTGGGGCCAATACTGGTAAGTGAGTCTTTATGAGATTCTAAGCGAACTTGACCAGACACCGCAACATCCAAACGGAACTCGTGACTGGAACGAAATTGTGCAGAAACCTGGAGCAGAGCGCAGTGAATTGTTCAATGCACTGGGTTCGGTCCTGGCCCAACTTGAAGTCGCACTTCGCTGCGGAAACCCAGACCGGGAGTCGCGCAACAATTTGAATTTAGATGTCGGACGTCCCTGACCCGGTTGCCCATCTTGAACTCTCTCCCTTGGTTATACTCGCCTCTTGCTTGAGTGGTTTTGTTGGATCCACCCGTGGTGCTGCGCTGCAAGAATTCATCGCTTTGGATCGTCGAGTGTGCTAGGTACTCGCGATTCGAATCGATTCGAATTCGAGGAAGCGCCGTCATGGAAGATTTCTCTTTTCCAAGGGACGCGACATCAGTATCTCTCACGCCTGTCCTCCAGCACTAAGCTTCAGCCAAGGTCCATAACTTGTAACCAGCATCCAACTCTCTTCACCCACCCAAAGTATCTAAAAGAGAGCAGAGCGCAGGGAGTCGGATATCGATTCTGACCAGCGCAGGAAACTGGGTCTCACGCGCAGCATGGAAATCACAAGCGACGTTGACATCGTCCGCACTCGTACGTCGATCCAGAACCACCCGCTTTTTGGAGAACTCACTCAGGTCCTCAACTATGTGCAGGCCTCAGGAGGATTTCAGGCTCGGCCCGAGATCGGTCCCGAACCGGTGATCGCTGAAGAAGCTCTCAGTCTTGTCACTCCCGAACATCGCAGCCGTGTGACTGACCGCATGAAACCATTCTACGAAGAGATCGCTCGCATCATGCAACAGGCAGCACAGATTCGACCAGTACTGAAAGGAGAGGCGCAAAGGCATATGTGGATGCTCGATCATACTAAGACAGTGCTATGCTTGGAGCACCTTGTTGACACGCTAGCTGCAGATGGCCAGGTTGGATCTGAGATCCATGGAGCTGGATCTCAGGGCCCTGCTCTCAGTACGAAGTCGGAAACCAAGGCAGCCCAAGGAGATTCAGACGAAGCAAGTGATGTTCCAGCCTCAGGGAAGGTTTTGACAGTCGAACAGACAAGCGGGACTAAGAGAGAAAGTCCCAAAATCGATGAAGGACGCTCAGAAGAGGCTTCTGACGGGACACAAGTTCAAAAGAAGGCTTCTTCGTCGCTGTTATCTCCCGCGCAGAGGCGTGCGCTATGCGCAAAGATCAACAAGATATCGTTTTTTATCTCGGATCCATCGAATGCTGTCAAGTACATCGAGAAAGCAAAAACAATTGGAAGTGCCACGTCACTTAATCCGGACACGCCGTCAAGGCACACCTTTGCCCTTCCTAGGAGCTACTCATTTGACCAAGTCAGCACGATTCGCAGCATTCGTCGCGATGGTGGTGGGTTCGGGTTTGGATTAAGTTTCGGAAGCGAAAGCAGTCTAGCAAGTGGTACTAGACTCGGGGTTCGAACTCCGACACCTGACCTTGGCCTTGCGCATGCCTGGGGTGAAGACGTTCTAAGTGATCGCGCTTCATCACTCCGCTATCCCTTCTCACCCTTGACAGATGATACAGCATCCAATCACTCAGGGTCACTGTACTATGCAGGTAAACTTAACGAAGCGAAGGGGAGGACAGCCTTGTCATTCCAAGACACAGGATCTGGGCTCACTCGATCTCGAACTCTCCCCATCGCAAATTCATCCGTGTTCCAGGATATCCCCCTTGAATCCCCGTTGATGAATCGTACAAGATCTGCCTCGCAGAGATGGATCGAGCCGCCTCGGGAAAAGCGAATCTCACTCGATCGATCACTTCGAAGGATCGATGAGATGCCAATCACCACCTCTTACGCATTGCATGCATCCTCAGCCCAAAGCTCATTCGATCGGAAGGGGCTGGAATCTGACTCGTCTGATGTCAGGAGGCTCGGCATCGACATGACTGAATCACGTGCTATCACTGTACTTGATGAATTTCAGCATAAGATCCCAGCACCGTTCTCGGGGGAGTTTCAAACTGGTTCTGAGCATGAAGATCATCTCCAAAGGTTTCAGCCTCGTTCGAACCAGGTGCATAGCCAGACGCTGGGCTCCACGACGGCCCTAACACGTCAGCTATCAAAGGATTCGCTCGCTGACCAGTCACAACCCCTTTTCGTGCCGAAATCCCAATTCCTTCCACGCGAGGCAGATCTAATACTGCCGCAGAATGAGACATCAGGTGCATACTCATCATTAAAGTCGCCCACTTCTCTCGGTCGTGAAGGGTTTACTAAAAGATATGTGAGTTCCCAGGGACCAAAACCGCTCTCGATCCCTGCCTACCCACCTTCGTATGGATCATCTGGACCTGCGCCTACGACAACTGTTGGGACTTCAGTTCAGCAGGATATTCACTTAGCGCACCCAGCGTATTCGGGTCTCCAATATATTGGTGGCCAACACGCCATATCAGCTTCGTTCACGCCTGGAGGCGGGGCTGAAGGTAACCCACCCGGCTCTGATCTTAGTGATCAAGACTCTGAGGGAAAGGGCTGGCAAGCACGAGTTCGAGAGTATGGCAGAGAATTCAAAGAGCGCCTACCCCGCCAGCCTCCTCGAAGTGACTGGAGTAGATCTTATGACACTACTAGGATGGTCCCGCCTAGTGCTACCGTTGCCTCGAACCAGAGATCACTTTCGTACAGCCTCCCTCCTCCGTGGCGGCCCCCAACACCGAGCTCGGCCACTACTCGAGGGACTGAGCGTCCCTCGAAGCATAGCGATGCTGGCCCTTATTTGCCTTTCATTGGACTGCAGCCACTGACTCTGCAGACTACCAGCATTTCTGCCACGCCGGAACCCCACGCAGAAACCTATCCGGGGACGGACGCAGGGGCGACCGGTTTCTCGCGGTTGCCCACACTCAGCCTTGATACGCAGGCTCCGCCGCCTCTGGCATCACCAACACCAGTCAAGTTCGCCATTGCCGCTGCTGCTGCCGCTGCTGCTGCTGCCGCTTCCACGGCCGGCGCAGTTGCTGGTTCTGGCACAGAAACTGGAATCATTGGAGGCTACCCCAACATGGGGTCATTGGCAGGTTTGCGTGGTATAGGTAATCGGGATGAGCCTTTCAAACCACAATCCTCGCTACTACCTAGTGCTCAAGGTCGGTACTTGGCAGAGGGATCCAATCCAAATAACCTCATACCATTTTCGGCACAGCTAGATAACCAGAGCTTCGACTCTTTCGAAACACAATTCCAGCTCGGCTCAGCTGGGCAGCAATTCGGAGCAGATGGAAAATCACTGAGTTCTGCCCAAAGCAAGGGCGCACCCAGGCGACAATCTCTAAGGTCAGCATCTAAACAGAAGACAGCGGCTGAACCACTTCAAGCCGCGGATACTACTCAAACAGATCTCATAGCAGCGGTCATGGCAGCGACTTCTGGCAGCAGAGAAACTGCACCTGTGGTAAAGATGCCTCGAAGACGATCGTCTCGCAAATCAAGCCTTCGCCCTGAAACTCAGAATGGCTCCGAGAGGCAAAGTACGCTTCTAGGAACATCCTCCGGCTTGCAAACAGGCTACGTTGTTCCAGCACTGCCAAGCGCTAGTCAGACCGCTCATGCCCTAACACAGCAACCACTGTCCCAAATGCAGGGTTCTCATGACACGAATGCATATCAAGCTGCTCCCGGGGAAAGTCAATACCTTTCCCATCCTCCACCAAGTGAGTTAAGTGCTCAGACTTCGCGTTTGCCACTTTTGTTCAGTAGTAGTGCATTAAATGCATATGCATACGAACAGGATTCTTCAGCGTACCCATATGTCACACAAATGCAAAGAACTCAAGATATGAACTGGATTGATTTTCAGCCTCCTCAAGCGTTACCTGGAACTGCTGGTCCGTCAATGGCAAGCAATAGTGGAACTTCCGGTCGAGGTGGCAATTCTCGCAGTAAGGGACATGGACAACTCATGAATAGTGGAGCGGCGACAGCAGCTGTAGGAGCATGCGGTCCCTCAGCCGGTACGTCAGGCGGTCCAACAGCGCTATCTCCCTCGATTGCGAATGTATTCCAAGTCTCGGCCAACGCACTGACAAACCACGCGGGGTCAGGCTCAAGTTCAGGAGCTTCAAGATCCTCGAGATCAAAACGGCCAATAGGTCGTACCCTTTCTGCGCAGCGTGCAATGGAAGCTGCAGAGCGCGCGCGTGCATTGGCGCGTGAGCGCCTCCAGCGCGGACAATCTACCGCAGGCAATCGATCGCTGCCGAACGAGAGTCTAGAAATCTTACGGAGTTGGTTGTATGACCATTTTGATCATCCTTATCCAACGGAAGAAGATAAAGAGATGCTCGCACAGCAGACCAAGCTCACGAAGTCGCAAGTCAATTACTGGATGATCAACGCTCGTGTTCGCATTTGGAAACCCATTATTACCGCAACTCGCAAACGAGGCTCTCATGATGAATGAGAGGGACAGCGTTCAGGGCTCTGTAGATATAGGCCCCTGCGATTCCATGCGAGCCACTGAGGCGATTCACCAATAAAGCAGGCGTGTGATGAAATGCACTGACTCGGGGTAGTACTGTCAAGCAAAGAGGCCTTTGATGAACAACTCTGAGTTTACTGCCAAAGATAGATCCAAGTCAAGTCGCGGAAAAGAGATGATAGAAGCTCATATGGGTGAGAAACTATTAAGGTGAATTACCGCTCTCACCAATATGAGTAATTTCAAAAGCGTGTTCAGCATCAAGCCGATGCTTCTCGATCATGCGTGCTCGGCGATTTACTAATTCTTCTGCTTCCAATGTAACCGCTGCGTATAGTGAAGCACTCAGGCATAATAGGAGTAAAGTCACCAAAAGCCATACAGCCGGGAGAATTGTGCCTTCGATTTGGATTGCATGAAGATAGTGCTCGCCATATAGTCCTACGACCAGTCCCAACAGAGCATTAAGCAACGAACCAGCAGAAGTATATACGAGTGTCCTTGCGGCATGTGGGGAGCTGGTACTCACCGCGGTGAGGGCCGAAACTATTACGAAGATCGGCCCCAGCGGGAAGAAAGTCATAGTTATCAAATAATGCCAAGGCATGAGCAGACCGAAGTACACGGAATATGCGAAGAATATTGCGAGATACCCAATAGTAAGCAGAAGGACGGAAATGGAAAGTAGAAATAGGGTCTTTGTGGAGCGATGTGCAGTCTGAAGACAGAGCGCCGCGGACAGACGCTCAGTAAATGTGATTGAAGTGAGTTCGCTTTTAGCAACATTCCAAAGCGGTGAATTGTCATCATCGACAAAAGACGAAGACGAATTGCTTGCCATCGCATCCTGCATCACGGTGGAGAGTAGTCGCGCGTCATGCTCAATCAGAAGCTCGTCGTCCGATTCTGATATCTTGGAATCCGTATGGCTTTGCTGACTCACTCGGTCAATGATAGGCTGAGGCTCCCAGGATGTGGAGAGAGTGTGGAGAGGGTCCGCAGGTACTTGACCCCCAACGAAATCTTGGTGAAGAAGGCTCTTCTTCGCCTGGTATTGCATCTGAAGTTGAGTAAATCCAACTTGCTGTTGCTGCTGCTGCAAGAGTAAAGATTGGTGAGATGGGGGAGTATAACGTCCTGGACTCTGACCCGAGACATCGAGGAGCGAGGGGTGTCCAGCATGCGAGGCGAGCAAGCGGGGCGAATCCTGTGGCGTCCATCGCGTGCCAATGGATGGGCTGGCTCTTGCTCGGCTGGATGAAGGAAGGTCAGTGGTAGGAGATGAGTAAGGATCATAACCAAGAGCTTGCTCAATGAGCGATTTGCCTCTAGCTCGAGTGTCCACACGCCCTTCATCGTGGTCTTCTGCCCGAAGATGAAAATTGGCAACCCTGGGAGAACCTGAGAGTGAACCAGAACGATGATGATTGTTAGTGATCGGCGGTGTAGTTGAACGCGCAGCGGATGTGACTGCCGTCGGCTGGGCCTTCAGCGAAGGTGTGGAGGAAATCGATGGAACTTCGTCGATCGAGCGTCCCATGCCATGGTGCCTACGATAGAGTACCAGAGCAAGTTTGAATGGTCGTCGCCCTACTCTGGTCGTTGCTTCTTCTGGTGCAGGAGCCAGCCTTTCGGGAGATTTTCGAGTCTTTCCACGCTTCCGAGATGGACTTATCAACCCGTTCGGACTGGAGAGTGGGTCAGCGCTGTCAATCGAGCCTCTTCGACGCGGGTGAAGAAGCCGAGTCGTTGAAGGCTGCTGCGTCCGGACGGGAAGACTGGAATCGAGATTGCTAACAGAATCAAACGCACTCACGCCGTCGTCTTCATCGTCATCATCTGGATCCGTGACAACAGCGACAGATCCTGGAATAACCGCTAGATCAAGCCTAACACCTCCAAGTGGCATTGCCAGGCCAGAACCGATGCTCGCCCCACCGCTCTCATTGATTTTCTCTAGAAGTGTCTGAACAGGGAGGATGAATTCAGGCCTGAAGATGCCGCCTTCTGGTATTGCTCGGACGAGACCATTAAAATCAGCAATAAAATGAAACCACTTCTCTCCGAACACTGCCGTTGCAGACCTAGCATAAGCGTCTGTTGCGAGATCGATGTAGAACGGCGTGTGGGTCGTTCCTGTTCCAGCGCAGACCAAGTACATTGGAAATTGGAATTCATGAGCCGGCTCCTCAGTTGTGTTTCCACCAAGAGCCACTGGTGGCATAGTAGACGGGCTAGGGCCAAGCGCTGTTAAAGTTGGTGACCAATGTTGAGGCTGCTGCTGGTAGTGGTGGTGTTGCGTTCGAGATTGCCCGGGAATGCTCGTTTTGGGGACAATAGCATGGGTTGTGGTTGATGGATTGGTTTGGGGTTTCAGGATATCGATCCAGGCCAGGGTGTAGCAGGACGAGCACCCCAGTCTGATGCAACCCGACAGCGCACGAGCGGCGGGATCTCGGAGGTAGCTTTGATCCATGGCTAGTAGATGTGCACCTAGTAACTTGGCCCTGTGATATCGACGAGTTTCGAGCCAGGCTGAACGGCTTGGTGGTGAGATGAAAAACAGGAAGTTTGCGAAGCGCGATTCCCATGTTTCCCAGCGTAGTGCCTTGGTAAGTTTTGCCGCAAACGCCTCATATTCAGGTAGCAGTACGTGCGGAATGGCATTATTTGGCGGGGTGCTGTGCAGTCGCCATGGATGCTGAGGTGTGTTGTTACCAGAGATATAAATGCGTGTGATTCGTCGTGGCAACTCCTTCGGGCGAAGCCGCAAGGATGAGGGAATGGCTAAGCGCGCTTCCTTGACCGTTGTGAACATGTCCGACACAAGGACTTTCCAACATGACACGGGTGCTGCAAGTGGGACGCGGGCATTTTGTAGGGGTGACGCGGCTGCCAGGCCACTGTTTTCGCTATCGGTCCGCTTGATGTGAAAAGAGCCACCATCTTGAGGGAGGTATGGAATATTATCCGAATTTTCCTCCACTGACGAAGGAAACGCGTACTCGTCCTCGGGGTCGTCATCATCCAGATATAATGGATCGTCATCACCACCATGGAGCCCGCTGGCATGCTCTGAGAACGAATTCGATCCCACTGACAGCCTGCGCGCATGCTCCGTAAATGCAAACTGTTGCGCCACCCGATTGTCCTTCTCCATACGCAGAGTGCGCCTTCGCACGGCATACCGCAGGCAAATTAGGGAAGGTAGCAATAAGAGAAGAATTGCTCCACTGCTCAAGGCGCTCAGTACAACAGATTCTTGTCCTCCAAACCAATGCAAGAAGTGTGAGAAGGGGAGTTCGCATCCCGGGTAGACATAACCAGAATCGCATTCGTAACTACAGCCGCTGCCAGAATATTTGGAGTGACTAGGCGGTTCTTCATCACATGGCTGGCATGTGGTCGAACCATCGGGGCTCCACGTGCCTGGATCACAAGGTGTACAGGCAGAAGCACCTTCGCCTGACCAAGAGTTAGCAGGACATTCCGAACATGCGCTTTGGCCCTGATGAGAAAACCGTCCAGCTTCACACTGACTGCATTCGCTCTGTCGCTCCTGGTTTGAATACTTGCCTGACTCGCAGGTGTCACAAATACTCGCTCCACGTGTAGAGTATCTTCCCACACCACAACTTGCGCATTCAGTACTCCCCGTCTGGTTTGTGAATGTGCCAGCGTCGCAGATGTCACACATCGAATATCCCGCCGTTGGAGCGAACCTACCCACACCACAAGATGCACAGAAAGCTCCCTCTGTTCCAGGCGGACAAGGCGGGATGGTCTGCAAATAGCCACTTGATCCTGATCCCCCAGCTGTTCTGCTGATTCCTCCTGATGGATCAGACGAAGTAGTAATGTTAATGGCACCACCGATGCCGCCACAGAGCCGATATACGAGAACTGCCTTTGACGAGGCAGCCGGTCCATCTGGATCAAGCCAGTTAAGCTGTAGCAGCCCTGCAGAGCCACCTCCACCACCGTATGAGCCGTCTCCACCTCCTACGCTTACTTGAATGTCAGTCCGACCTGGGGTCGTCAATCGACTCGTTTCAAGTGTCACAGTGCCTCCACTCCCACCGCCTCCTGAGGAGGTGGCAGTTTGCCCATCCGCTTGCAACTGACCTCCAAGTGCTAATGTGTCTGCAGCACGGACATATATGACTCCGCCGCCGCTACCACCATCTGGCTTTAGGGCACTCTGCGAGGTTCCTCCACCCGAACCAGCCCTGAGATATGGATTCGCAGAAGGGTCTATCAGATCTGCTATGTCTCTCAAGGAGAATGCTTGGCTTGGAGGAGGAAGGCCATACGGAGACCCTCCAGGTAACGGCGGACGGCCCCCACCAACATAGCCAGCTCCGCCAGACCCTGCATGCCCAGCGCCTGGTCCCGCTGAGACGACTGCAGACCCATCGCTGGATTCCGTTACATGAGAGACCACAGGAGCTCCATCGCCCTGGGCCGGTCCACAGCCCAAGCCGCTCGTCAGAACAGCGGAATCAGAATTGACCGTAATATTAAGACCGCACAGCGCAACTGCATAACTTTTGAGCTGAGCAGTTTGAAGGATCATCTGATTTGCCATAATGGTCAATGGGAAATCGGACTCCACGGCTGCAGCATCGCCCATTCGGCTGAGATTTGGCAGTGACATGCCTTGAGTTGTCCCTGGGGGGAGGTACTCTGCGCACGCACTGGGCACCACAAGCGGTGAAGAACAGTTCGTAGGTTGAAAGCTTGCATACAGGAGGCCGCCGGCGATTGCAAGCGAATCATCGGCATGGATAACCACACGACCGGCGCGTGCGTCGATCTGATTGAAGCTAATTTGGGCCGCCTTGGCTGAAAGCAGTGAGGTTGTAGATTGAGTCACATCTGTGACTGAGTTTTCGATTAGGATGGTCGTGGTTGCAGTCAGTCCAACTTCTGTTGAAAACGAAAGCGATGATGTACGATCAATGTGGATGGAGTTCGCAACTATATCGATTGATTTCGCGCTAATGGAGGACGATGAAGAGATTTCAACATCCTTAGCGACCGTAAGCAATAATGAATCGCTTTGCGATTTGAGAGTGGAAGTTGATAAACTCAAGGACTCCAAGTTAAGACTACCTGCATAGAACGGTGCCTCAGATGGCTCCTGCGGAGGTGTGAGGTTCGTGAGGTTCATCGAAAGCGTGCAGGCCTGAAGGGCAAGATCAGGTATGCCGTGGGCGAGTACCCACGGACCAGGAAAGGGTGTTGCTGCGGGAACTGCTGTTGTCGCAAGCAACGAGCCGTCACCCCTGTGCGCAATTCCAGCGGAACATAGGAGCTGTGGCTGCGTGTGGGTGTGTGTTGCGATATACGCCAGCCCGGCCGCCCCATCCTCGCAAATATACGAGGCCGTTACATCGTCCGATGCCAAGAGGTGTGAGCTTGGCATCGAGGTTCCGCCTGACATGCGGACGCTCGCCTGATCAAGGGAATCAGCTTGGAAGATCAGAATACCTCCTGATCCTGCACCACCGCCTGCGGCAGAGTTGCCACCCTTTAGTGAAATGGTTCCATTTCCCTGGAAATGTCCCAAGCCGTCATTGACATTGATAAAGATGAAGCCTGCAGCACCACCACCTCGCATTAGAGCATCTGTTTGTTGCAGTGTCATCGATGGGAGTGAAAGGGTGTCATCTGTTGGAACTGTTGGAGCTGTTGCATCTTCACCATCTGCTGAGAGTGTACCAAGCAAGGTGAAGGAGTCAGAAAGCCGAAGCTGGAGCATACCACCACCATTTGCCGGTGCTGCGTCGGTATCATTCGACATGAGTCCACCCTTGCCTCCTGGATACATGATTGTCATTGCGGACGGGTTCGGTGCACCGGGCTTCGTCGTAAGTCCATCGCATTGGGTTCGTCCGGTTGAAGTGCAGCCACACCCTCCAAATCCAGCGTTTCCGCCACCAGCGCCAGCATGTGCGTCCATTCCCAGGGCACTTGTGGGATACACTGCTCGTGCGCTGGCCGAGATGAGTGACTCATTATCGACAAACAAGGCGGGTGCCGAGACCGTGACATTGCCACCAGTGATGGTACTCTGGATCAGTTTGAGCTCGGCGAGCTGTCCCTCGACACTCGGGATGAGGAGGGTGAGATTGCACGCGCGAGTAATGTTGGCATCCGAAACCGACAGCGTAGCATCCAACGAGTTTGCAGGTTGTGCTGGATCCAGTTCCGGTGTCGATAACCCTTTCAGCGAAGAGGCCACGCTGGGATGACTCACTTCATCGACCTTGGTGCATATCAATGGAACGTCGATGTTGGTGTTGATGAGATGAACGGATCTGGCTGATGCCGGAGGATGCAAGACAGTGTCATCCTCGATCTGTAGCGTACGCAGAATGTGGAGCCAGTAAGGATGAGGTGAGACAATCAACGAGCAAAGACCCAAGATGCGCGAAGAACCCTTTGAAATCAGCTTAGTAGCGGGCTTTCTGGCAAGTGTGGCAGAGATTCCGAGACTAGACAGCACATCAAATAGTCAGATGTCCGATATCGTACCTGAATAGTCTGTCCATCGACGATGCAAACCCCCGCGTCAACGCTTGTGCACGCGAATTCAACCAACTTCTGGGCAAAGGCCAAGTGTAGTAAGAAAACGGTGACAAGTACGAGTGCGCGTGGGTGTCGGGCGGGATAAAACCTTGATATTATCATATCGCAAGATATGATAAATCGCTTGAGATGTTTTGTTTACTAGGATGTGATACCCGTACCCACGTTTGGATTACCTGGACATTGTAGAAGTTGACTCATTTCGGCTTCCGCCCTGTGTTTTCGACCTCGAACGGCGGGTGTATTGAGGATAGGCACTGGACTGTGCCGTAGGTAGGGGTTAAAGGCAGCGCCGAGTTTACTGCCAGAACGGGCGGACTCCCGCACAGATGTACACGCGTAAAGGCTCGCAGTCCTGGATTGGGATACTTATCTTGAAGCTTGGACACATTTGTCTCATTGGTGCACGCTGGCCCGGGACATGTATAAGCACGCATACTCGTAGAGGACTACTTGGGGCGGTCACATCTACGACTGATTGTGAATGCACCTAAGGGATCCTGCCCAACGCCAACCGAGAACCTACTGGACACTCATCTTCAGCCGGGCTGAGGCGGAGATCCACGTCCGACGACCCGCTGTCTGGCAGTCAATGCCTCTGACTGATGATTCTCGGTGCCATTGTGCACCAAGTGTTTCACCAAACACACATGCTAGTTGCACTTAACCTGACCAGCCAGTACTCTCTCTCACCATGACCATAATCATCAACACCACCATCTTGATAACTTCATCATCATCATCATCATCATCATCATCATCATCATCATCATCATCATACCCATCGTCGAGGGATGTAATAGTATTAAGCTAGTATATCATGTCGAGCGCCTATCGAGCTTTTTCGTAGCAGGTCAGGTCCCGCCGATGCTGGTGCGTCGCTCCAATCGCGTCTCTCATCCCGAACACACCAGCCGCATGCCTGTCGCCCGCATCGTCGCCAGGTCGACGTCAGGTCACACGTCAGCGAGCTTCAGGTCAGTGGAGGGAGTTTCGCCGCTCTACCCGCATGCGGCTAAAATAAGTGCCATCGAGCCACACGCTAGGCGACGAGACGCTGGTCAGAGTGTGATTCATGTCGGGGTGTGTTACAGTGAAGGAATAAAACTCAAATACTACCGCATTTGGCAGTATGCAGAATATCTAAATTTAGTTTTATTCTCTCAATCTGACTGCTGTGGGTGTGTCAAATACGGCAAAAAGGGCCAAAACTCAAATTTGCCACAAGCCCAAAAATGTGGATGGTTTAGCCGCATGCGGCCAAACCCCAGCCACCAAACACCGAGCCAAAACGACGGAAAAAACAGGGTTGGAAAAAGGGGTAAAACGCATGTGAAAGGGGGTATAGCGGCGCGCGCACGGCGGTTATCGCACTCTGACACGATGCAGGGCGCGGTTATACTGCGTTTGAATCCCAGTGATGCTATCCGCAACCGCACACTACCCAACGTTCATACTACTTCTTGAGTCCACCCAGTTGCAACAAGTTTCACCGAGTGCGCGCGATGCGGGATTGGAGCGACGACGCGATGATGTGGTAGGATTACGCGTATTATCCGATGGAGCCCAGACCTATGAGTGGTTTTCATGTGTCTTATTCACGAAGTGTTCGCGACGCGTCGAGTATAATGCCCGCGCGCGCCTCTCCCCACGCTTGAACTTGTTACAATTGGTCTTGGGAGGGTCGGATCAGGGGGTCTTTATCGTGCAGTGAGTTAGACAATTGATTCAAGTGATGTATGATGATGTGCTCATGCTTCTGTATCATTTGCTTTGTGTGCACATTGGGACACGCCGTATAGAGACAGCAATGTCTGCGAGTAACGTTGTTACGATCCACTGGGACGGGCCCGACAATGTGCCTACGCCCAGTGCGGAGAACGTGAACAACGAGCAAACCGTCAGCGCTGCCTCCGCTGGTAGTGCACAGGTGGCCTCGCCCACTGATGCACATACTATCGTCGAGGCTGGCAGCCAGGCCAGTGGCGACGCTGCGGTGACCATTCAGAAGAACAAGAACGCCGACGACTTGGGCTTCACGATCTCCAGTGTGCCTCGACTGGACATCACCATTTGCTACAAGGACATCTCTCACGTTGTGAAGGTGCCAGTTGAGGAGGCTGGCATCAAGACGGTCCTCAGCCCTGTCATCGACACGGTCAAGTACATCGCCACGCTCGGTGGGTCCGCAAAGACCAAGGACTTCTACCGTGTCCACGAGTGCACCGGTGTAATTCGCCCGGGTACCATGACCATGATTCTCGGTCCTCCCGGTCATGGCAAGTCATCTTTCCTCAAGGCTATCGCTGCCCGACTGCCTATCACCTCGGGTAAGGTGACCTTCAACGGCCGCACCGAAGAGGAGGCTCTTGCGGAGGGATGCCACACTACCAAGTTGACTCAGTTTGTGGATCAGACGGACTCCCACCTCCCTCTGCTCACTGTGCGTGAGACCCTTGAGTTCGCTCATCGCGTCTCTTCCGCGCACTACAATCCTGAGCGTATCGACCAAACCCTCAAGCTGCTGGGTCTCGAAGAGTGCGCTGATACCATTATCGGTGATGCTCTGATCCGTGGTATCTCCGGCGGTCAAAAGCGCCGTGTTACTCTCGGTGAGATGTTGATGGGTGACGCTGCTGCATTGTTCCTCGATGAGTATTCCAATGGTCTCGATACTGCGACTTCCGAGGATATCACTCGTGCACTTCGTGCATGGGTCCGAGCCAACAACTCCTGCGTCGTTGCAAACCTGCAACAGCCTACACCTGGTCTCTTTGAGTGCTACGACGATATCATCCTCATCCGCGACTCAACGGTCGTGTACCACGGTCCCACTCAGGACGTCCTGCCCTATTTGGAGACCATGGGTTTCCAGTGCCCCGATGATGTCGATGTTTGTGACTTTTTGATGGATGTCCTTTCCCAGCCACGCGTTGCAGTCGATCGTCAAAACGCTCACATCTCTATGCTCGAGAAGAAGGTCGCACAGAAGAAGGCTACTCGTGCTGTCTTGGAAACCGCTGAGACCAAGCTCGACCACGATGGCAAGCACAAGCACAAGAAGCGTCACTATGAGAAGGACGAAGAGGAAGAACTCAATAACCTCATTCGCGGCCCAGTCGCTCGCAAGCTCTCCAGTGGTATTGTAGTGGACGCCGCCCCAGCGCCTCGTGTAACCACTGCCGATATGGTCGCACACTGGAAGGGCACCCAGCTTTACAAAGATATGCTGAAGACGGTTGACTACCACATGGACCCCGCCAACCGCTCTTCCCTTCCTCAGCTGCTTCCAAGCGAGGAAGCAAAGGTGTGCTATGCGCTTGATTACTCGCTCCCAACGAGTGAGCTCTTCCCCCTCATTATGAAGCGCCAATGGCTACTTCTTAGCCGAAATCGTAGCATGGTCATGCCACGACTAATGCAATGTATTATCATGGGTCTTTTGCAGGGTTCGCTTTACTACCAAGTTGGTACCGAATCGTTCTTCTTGCGTGTTGCGACCCTTCTCATTTGTCTGAACCAAGTCGCATTTGGTAACATGGTCGAACTCCCTATCGCCGTTTTGACTAACCGTATCGTATTTAAACATTATGCTGCCCGTTTCTATCCTCCCTGGCTTCAAGTTCTCTCCTTCAATATTATTGGTATTCCGCTTGGTGTAGCAGAAATTCTGCTACTTACCTCGTTGGTGTACTGGATGTCTGGTTGCGTTGCAGATGCAGGTGTTTACTTCATTTTCCTTGCAATCTGCTTCTGCCAGTCGTTCATGCTTGGTACTTGGTTCCGTTTCCTGTCTGCTACTGCCAAAACTGAAGCGCAGGCACAGGCTATTGCAGGTCCCTCCACCGGTGTCTTCATGTTGTTCGGTGGTTTCTTCATTACCCTGTCTAACATGCCCGTGTTCATGCGATGGATCTTCTGGCTCTCACCTTTCTCATGGTCTGTGCGTGCTCTTGCTAACAACGAGTTCTTGACAGATCGTTATTCCGCGTCGGTCACGAGCAATGGCAAGACGGTTACTCTTGGCCAAGCCTACCTCGAGCAGCTCGATATGAAGGAGGGTAAGGAATGGATCGGTTATGGTGCGATCTACATGTTGGGTCTGGCTGTGTTCCTTATGTCGATGCATTCCTGGCTCCTTTTCGACCGCTACCGCGAGACCTCCATCGGTACCAAGCGCTTCGATGATGAGCCCGAAGGAGTTGATGGCGAAGAAGAAGATGAAGCTCCAGAAGCTGAAATGCCCCGAGCTGTGCCTATCACAAGCTATGGTGAAGCGGCAGGCGCGATTGAGATGCAGCCCATCCCATCTGGCACGAATGCAGCAAACACTACGACCCCGACTGCAAGCGCAGCCTCCAACAAGCGCACACGATCCGCCAGCGGTGCTTCTCAGAGCAGCTACGGCTCACGCCAAGGTGGTCTGTCCGTGCTTCGTGAGGCTATTCCTTTCACTCCCGTTTGGTTGTCCTTTAGCAACATCAAGTACACCGTAGATGTGGAAGTGGATGGCAAGCCCGCGAAGCGTGTTCTCTTGGACAACATTAATGGTTACGCTGAGCCTGGTAAGCTGACTGCACTTATGGGTGCATCTGGTGCAGGTAAGACTACTTTGCTTGATGTCCTCGCCAACCGTAAGAATATGGGCAAGATCGAGGGTAAGATTCTCTTCAACGGTGTTGAGCCCACGAAGGAGGAGTACGCCCGCTTCACTGGTTACGTTGAGCAGTTTGACTCGCTCCTTCCGTATGATACTGTTCGAGAGACACTCTTGTTCGCAGCCCGCCTCCGTCTGCCTAGCACCGTTGATGACTCGACGAAGGAAAAGATTGTTGATGAGGTGATCGAGATCCTTGACCTCGCCCCCATTGCAAACATGATCATTGGTTCCCCCACATACCCAAGTCTCTCCCCATCTCAGCTCAAGCGTGTGAACATCGGTTGCGAACTCGTTGCGAACCCGTCCGTTCTGTACTTGGATGAGCCAACCACTGGCCTTGACTCCCGATCTGCTCAAACTGTCATGCGTGTCGTTCGTCGCATCGCACGTGTTGCAGGTCGTTCTGTCATTTGCACTATTCACCAGCCCAGTGCTGAGCTTTTCTACTACTTCGACCGTCTCGTGCTTTTGGCCGCCGGAGGTCACCAAATTTACTTCGGTGATCTCGGCTCCCGTGCTCGTACTTTCATTCGCTACTTGAGCGCAGTTCCCCGTGTTCGCCCCATCAAGCCAAACTACAATCCAGCCACATGGATGCTTGAAGAAGTTGGTGTCGGTGTTGCAGCACTCAAGGAAACCGAGGTCGATGGTGTCAGGGAGACCCCAGCCGAGCTCGTCCAGCGCCTCAAGGCATACTACTTGAAGTCGCCTGTGTGGGAGAAGATGAAGAAGAAGATCGAAACTCTGGAAGCCTTTGAAGATGAAGTCAAGACCCGTGCAAGAGAAGGTGCTCTTGACGTCGTCGCTGCGGGCGAAAAGGCAGCTGAAGACCAAGTTGCTCGCAGCCAGATGTCTCGTGCGGAGTCCCACATGAGCCACATCAGCGATGACAACGAGCGCGAGTACTCAGTCTCGTATAATGTTGGAGGTTCTGGACCTGGTCTGACCCGTACCTATTCGTACTCTGAAGCGTCGGGTATCTCGACCGTCTCAGCTGCAATGCCAGACAGTCCAACGCTCGTGTCTCACTGGGTTGCTCCTTCCTTCTGGACGCAGCTCGGTCTCGTGGTCGCCCGTGCATTCCGCTCATACTACCGCAACCCGCCATTCCTCTTCGGTCGTATTCGAATTGTGACATTCTTATCAATCCTCTTCGGTTTGATCTACCTCAACTTGGAAATCAAGACTCAGTCTTCAGTCGTATCAAAGATTGCTGTCGTTCAGGTTACCGCCGGTTTCGGCTCCTTGGTGCATGCTGCATCGGCCACACCGGTGATGATGGAAAATCGACCAGTCTTCTATCGTGAACGCTCCTCGGGCATGTACCAGCCATGGATGTGGACTGCAGCCCAGTTCATTGCCGAACTCTGGTACTGCCTCTTCTCGTCAATGTTGCTGACTATCCCATGCTACTTCATGGTCGGTTTAGTGAACGAAGCAGCGGCCTTCTTCAAGCACTGGTTCGCCACGTACTTCCTGTGCATCTTGTACGTCACCATGAGTGTTTTGGTTTCATCCATCGCAAAGACTACGCCCATCGCTACCGTTATTCAGGGTATGTACTTCGGTTTCTTCTTCACATTCTCGGGTGTCGCAATCACCACACCCAAGATTCCCAAGGGCTACATGTGGCTCTACCGAGGTCTTCCTATGTCGCACCTCACCGAGGCTTTGGTCATCCCTCAATTCCGTACGTGTGAGCCCTTCCCTCAGTGTGGTGCCCTGATTGACGTCGTCGAGAATGACGCGACCGTTCAGCGCTACGCTAATGCTTGGCTTCTGGAATACCTCGGCTTCGGTCCTGATGGCTACTGGACGGAGCTCGGCTGGGCAACGATCTACCTCCTCTGCGCGATGATCCTTGCTTTCATTGCATCGACCAAGTTGGTCTTCCAATCTCGTTAAGTGATGTATCTATTAAGTTATATTATTGCGAGCAATGCAGGTATGAGAAAGTTTGCAGAGCCCTCCATCCTTATTACCGCACATTATCCCTGATAAACTGCCGAAATCCCAAGAAGCATTTTACCCTGTTACCGCGTTTAGTTACCGGAGTTTGTGGACTGAATGGTTCATGGTGGGCATGTTAAAGCCCACTCGGCGTGGATTAACCCAATTGCCCGCTGAGCCCGTATGCCGAGTTGATGTATGACTCCTTAGCCACATCTTTGTCTAGCCGTAGTCGCAACAACAGCTAGACTCTACGACTTCGCGCAGCAAGGCCAGAGCGGCGAGGTAGGTACTGCGGGCATCGTGACGAAGACATGGGATTTCACTCACCTCCAGGACCCTTGCAATAAACGGTTTCGAGATGAGA